>FUFK010049093.1_pt1 | contig 19394 bp, 22 predicted proteins | sample 1021851 | NCBI WGS metagenome assembly FUFK01 (sample SAMEA51879418, study PRJEB19060) | metagenome
TGATTATGGAAAACAAGTCGTGAAGGTAGGTGCTGATGGCTAAATCAGAAGTACTTATTGAAATGCCTGAATTTGAAAAAAAATACAATTTAGCCATGGTAGACGCGGAAAAGGTTTCTTCAAGGGTAAGGCCAAAACAGTTTTTACATATTGATGAGGCAGAGTGCATTTTATGTGAAGGGTGTGTAGATATCTGTCCATGGAAGTGCATACATTACTTATCAACAGACGCTATAGAAGACTCTATAAATGTAGAAGCTCCTAACATGGAAGATAATGAAACGGGATTCTTTGTTGTAGATGAAGAAGCTTGTACAAGATGTGCATTATGTGTTGATAGGTGCCCAACAGGGGTTATATCGCTTGGTAAGTTTGCTGGATCTTTAGCAGATGCAGCAATAAAGAATGGTGTTTATGAATCTCCTTGGGATGAAGACTCTGGAGAGAGAAGTGACCGTCATGGCTATATATATGGAAGACTTTAATGAAAAACGAAAAAATTAGATTTAAAGATAGATTAAAAGACATAAGTTCTGGTCTTGGTGATTCGCTTAAAGAAAGCACGCTTTGGGGAAGTATTTTTAGACCTGGTTCTCCATTTAGGAAAGGCTATTCCGATAGCCCAAGAAACAGATCTTATGTTGTTATGAACAATGTTTTATATCACCTTCACCCAGTAAAAGTAAAAAGACATGGCGTGAGGTTATCATACACCCTTTGTCTTGGAGGATTAAGTTTCTTTACTTTTATTGTTTTGACCATAACTGGTATTTGGTTAATGTTTTACTTTAGGCCTACAGAAATGGCGTATGTTGATATCCAATCTTTGCAGACAAGTATTGCATTTGGATCACTTGTTAGAAATATGCACAGATGGGCGGCCCATATAATGGTGTTAGTAGTATTTCTTCACATGTCTCGAGTTTTTTATCATGGGGCGTACAAAGCACCTAGAGAGTTTAACTGGGTGATTGGAGTTATATTATTAATTCTTACACTCTTACTTTCATTCACTGGCTATTTACTTCCATGGGATCAGTTAGCAATCTGGGCTGTGACAGTTGGTGGAAATATGGCAGGATACACTCCTGTTTTTGGTGCTCAAGTAAAGTTTGCCTTATTTGCAGGACTAGAGGCTACTGAAGCAACACTTCTTAGATTTTATGTTTTACATGTTCTGTTTCTTCCTTTCATCATTGTAATTTTTATGGCAATTCATTTCTGGCGAGTAAGAAAGGATGGAGGGATCTCAGGTCCTCTATAGATATGTATGGTTGATATTCCAGAACATTTATTATTAAAAACTGCTGAAGCAAGAGCTAAGGCCTTAGGTATTTCAGTTGAACAAGCTCTGGCTGAAATGAGAGGTGAAGTAGAGCCTACCAAAATTGAGAAAGAACCAGATGTAATTGAAGTTACTCCAATTGAAGTAGAAGTAAAAGAAACACCAGCACCAGCGGCTGAAGTAAAAGAAACACCAGCACCAGCGGCTGAAGTAAAAGAAGCACCAGCACCAGCGGCTGAAGTAAAAGAAACATCAGCACCAGCGGCTGCAGTCAAAGAAGCACCGGCTCCTGCACCTGAAAAATCAAATGGACAGGTACCTACTGAAGTAGATTTTGCTCCTGAGACAAAAGTAACACAAAGGTTGCTTACAGTAGTCAAAGCAAAGCCAATACAAAAACCAACTTCTGAACCAGTTGATAAAGTAAACACATGGCCTCATTTAATGTTGCCAGAGTTTATTTCATTAATGGCAATGACAGCGTTTTTGATTTTTATAAGTGCAATTTTGCAAGCTCCTTTATTAGAAGAAGCAAATCCAAATATTACACCAAACCCTGCAAAAGCACCATGGTACTTTTTAGGACTACAAGAATTACTCTCCTATTGGGATCCACAGATTGCAGGTGTGATGATACCTCTTCTAATTGGTGTTGCAGCATTTATGGCGATTCCATATATTGATCGAAATAAAGAAAATAAGCCTTCAAAAAGAAAATATGCAATAATGTTGTGGACCTTTTTTCTGGCAGGTGCTGGAACATTAAGTCTTATAGGTATTTTATTTAGAGGCCCAGGTTGGAACTGGACGTATCCATGGATTGATGGTGTATGGTTCGATGACTTACTTGACTGGGTCCATTTCGAATGACTCTTGTTGAGCTCTCATTTATTGCAATTGCATTCATTGGTGTATTTGGTGTAATTGGAATTGCAGCTGTAGTAACTGGAAGAACCCCAAAAGCTGTAACAAAAAGATTAAATTGGAAAAAGAATTTAGATAAAAAAGCTTTAAAAGTTGATAAATCTCAAACAAATTTTTTAGCTCCAGATGAACCAGATTTTGAAGAAGAAAACGTATCTGAAGATGATGAACAAGAAGAAGAAGAAATTCAAACCGATGGATCCATTGCAATAAAAGAAGAAATAATTTATGAAGAAATTTCAGAGGAAGAAGCTGGAATGACTCGTAGACAATTTTTGGGTAAAGCTCTTGGAATCACGTTTGGAGCATTTGCTGGTATCCAATTAATNTCTTGGCTTGGATTCTTCTATCCAAAAGTTTCCGGAGGTTTTGGATCTAAAATAGATGCTGGAAGAGTTGATGATCTTAAAGACCAAATTTTCCAGTCAGATGGTTCAGTTATTCCTGCATTCATCCCAGAAGCAAGAGCTTATGTCTTACCATTTGATGACAATGGNAACTCTCAGTTTTCTGATAGTGGAACTATTGCAGACGGTTTAGTTGCTGTTTATCAACGATGTGTTCATTTAGGCTGTCGTGTTCCATGGTGTAATACTTCACAAGGATTTGAATGTCCATGTCATGGTTCAAAATACAATATGGTTGGTGAGTATTATGCAGGTCCTGCTCCAAGAAACTTAGATAGATTTATTGTAAGTGTTTCAGGAGGAAAATTAATTATTGACACAGGATCAGTCATTGAGTCACCTCGAGCTGATGGTATGTCTGTGAAATATCCACAAGGACTTTCATGTATCACAATCGCAGAGACTGAGGAATAAAATGAACAGCTCATTTTTCATAACATTAATCGCGTTAGCAGTGGTTGGTGCAATAGCTTATTTTTCTGCAGTTGGTTTTCGTGGTGCAGGAAAAATCAAAAAAGTACCAAGAAATTTACAAAAATATCTTCCAGATGATGAATTAGAGACTACTCACCTTGATAAAACATTATCAATAGCAGTTGTGCTAGCTTCTTTACTTACAATTATGATTCCACTTTATTATCTTGGTGAACCAGCTAGACAAGAAAGTTTTGTAGAGGAGTTTGACGACGTTTCAGTTGAAAGAGGNCACCATCTTTACGAAGAGTTTGGGTGTGGAAACTGCCATGGAGTAGATGGAAGTGGNGGAGCAGCTTCATANGTTGAAAAAAGAAGTGGTGTCAGTGTTACATGGGCAGCCCCTGCAATAAACAATGTGTTTTATAGATATGATGATGAAGAAGTAAGATATTGGCTTATATACGGNAGAGCAAACTCACCTATGCCAGCTTGGGGTCTAAAAGGCGGAGGTCCAATGAATGATGGACAGCTTGACGACTTGATAGAGTATTTGCATTATTTTCAAATTCCACAAAGTGAAGAACTTCAACAAATTGAACAAAATATAAACTCATCTTTGCTGCGAATTGAAAATTCTGATTTACAAGTTGAAAGTGAGATTAATAAACAATATGAACTTATCGACAACATTAAGGCAGCTCCGGAAAGATTACCTGTTGCAATTGAAGCTGTTGAAATTGTCTCTGCCATCCTATCAAGGCAGAACGGAATCGACACCGATGAAGATGGGCTTTTTGATTCGGTAGAAACAGATATATCAGTTTACAGTGAAAGTGTTGCAGATGTTTTGGGTACTGCAGTTTTAAATCTAAACCCAGATGAAGAAGAATCAACACCAGGAAGAAAAGATGCATCAGTTGCTAGAGGATACCTTTCTGATCTCGAAACGAGTGTTATTAATCTAGGAATACTTACTGATGGTTATGACAAATTTATGGTGGAAGCAGAAAAAGGTTTAGCATTTCTTGAAAATGCTTACGAACAAAAATTATGGCTTATTGATTTCCAAGATATTGCAGATTCAACTTTTGATGGAGATTATGACAAAGCAACAAGAGCAGTAGGAATATTTAATGCATATTGTGCGAGATGTCACACTGCTGGTTATTCTGCAGGAGCTGCATATACAAAAACAATTGGTTCTGGAGGGTTAGGTCCTGCATTAAAAGGTGGACGAGTAAATATTCAGTTTAAAGAGAGAGATGACTTCATCGATTTTATTATTAATGGCTCTGTCAATGGTAAAGGTTATGGAGTCAATGGAGTTGGTGGTGGAAAAATGCCAGGATTTGGTGCGGTACTTCCACAGTCAGATATAGAATTGGTTATAGATTATTTGAGAGGAATGACACCTGATGCGTGAGATAATGAGAACNCTGTTGTCATCTAATTTGACATTTACTGGAATTTTNCTTTTTGTTTTTTTTGTTCTCTCATTTTTTGGATCAACTTTTATTTTGAACGCAACAAACTTAGGTAGAAGACTNGGCTTCCTTGTTGTTGGAGCTGCAACTTTTGGATGGCTAGTTATTAATTCATTTCTGTTTATACTTTATGCTCCTAGGGGCCCAGCCCCATCATCNATAGATGGTCTAAANGCTCTAGAAATTAGAATTATTCCAATTACTTATTTTGCTGGATCTTTAATACTTTTTATTATGTTTATGCTTGCTTTAAATAGATACGAACAAGAAGAAAAAGATACAGAAGAAACAAATAGTTAATCTCGATTAGCGTATATCCCTTTCATGAATAGAATCGTTATATGGAATTTATAGTATCAATTGTAAGAAGCGTAATATTATTTGGTCTTCTAATTTTTATTGCGTTTAGAATATTCAGAATCTTAAGACCATTCGAAAAAGGATTGGTTGAAAGATTTGGTAAGTATAATCGTGAAGCAACCGCAGGACTAAACATTGTAATTCCTGGGATTGAAAAATTAATCATCGTAGACATGAGGGAACAAGTTATCGATGTTCCACCACAAGAAGTTATTACAAAAGACAACGTCACAATTACTGTTGATGCAGTCATTTATTATGAACCAACTGATCCTAAAAAACTTGTATATAACGTTGGAGATTTTATCACTGCAGCAACAAAATTAGCACAAACCAACCTAAGAAACGTGGTTGGTGATCTTGAGTTAGATGCTGCTTTAACTTCAAGAGAGACTATTAATACATCTTTGAAATTGATACTAGACGAAGCAACAGATAAATGGGGTACAAGAGTTGTACGTGTTGAAATTCAAAGAATTGATCCACCTCAAGATGTTCAAGATGCAATGAATAAAGTTATGAAAGCTGAAAGGGATAGAAGAGCTGCTGTTACTGAAGCTGAAGGTGAGAAAAGAGCTGCAATTTTGACAGCAGAAGGTGAGAGAGAGTCACAAATTCTAAGTGCTCAAGGTGAAGCTGAAGCATTAAAACAAGTTGCTGATGCTGAAAAGTATGAAAGAGTAGTTACAGCAGAAGGTGAAGCTGAAGCTATATTAAAAGTTTTCAATGCGATTCATGAAGGTGATCCTTCAAACGATTTGATAGCAATAAAATATCTAGAATCTCTTGAAAAAGTTGCTGATGGAAATGCTACAAAAATATTTTTGCCAGCAGATTTATCTGCAACTTTGGGCAGTATTGGAGCAATTTCAGAATTGTTCAAGGATGAAAACAAAGATTCCACTGAATCTGAAGATAAAGAAGAGTAACCGACTAGACTAAGCTGCTTTTTAATAATTCAAAAAACTTATCAGGATTACACCTTTGCACAATTCTTGTCTTATGTGTTTCAGGCTCAATGTTCATGTAGTCTATGACACATCCTCCTCTGGTCATTCCATCACGAACATCAACTCTTACATTTGCTTCTACTGACTGGCTGATTATCGTTTCATCTAAAAATACAGACATCGCTAATGGATCAGGAAGATCATATGCATCTTGATTAAGCAATTCTTTCATCATTTCTCTTAAAACAACTTGGATATCATTTGTAAACTTAGAAAATTTTGTATTTAAAGATTCAATTTCATTTATCTTATTTATGTCAATCATTGCATCGTATAAAGAAGGATCCCAGCCAATCATTGTTGTAGGTATTCCCGCATTGAGAACTATATCTGCTGCTTCTGGATCAACCCAAAAGTTGTATTCTGCAAATTTTGTAACATTACCCAATGCATTTGAACTTCCACCCATTATGTAAATATGTTTTATTGAATCAAGACTTTCTTTATTTTTTTCAATCATATTTGCAATATTTGTTAATGGACCTAAAGTTACTATTTCTAAATCAGTTTCGTTTTCCAAAACCTCTTTATAAAATTCATCCGCAGTTTTGGCTTCTACTTCCTTATTTATAGGAGATAACCCAATATCACCCAGACCATCAATACCATGCACGTGCTGAGCCGAGGTTGATTCATTTGTATAACTTAGAGCAATGTTTGTTGCAGTTTTCGAATCAAAAACCTCTAGATATTCTCTATTTAATGGCTTGTTTGCACCTTTATAAATAGGTATGTCGACTTCACATAATTCGTTGACATAAATGGTATTTAAAACAGCCTGATCAAGAGGGACGTTTCCTGAGACGAGTGTAACTCCTAATATATTCTCTTTTGCTAAGTTTCTATAAGCCATTAATAAGGCAACAGCATCATCTGACCCAGTATCAGCATCGATAATAACTTTTTTCATTAATCTTTTACCTTAGTAATTTCTGGGACACCTTGCCTCCAAATAACCTCACAATCTTTATACTCCTTTGAAATTTGATCACTTATAATCATTAACATTTCTAATGCATCTTCTTTTTTTCCTTTCGCAGAACCAAAAGTATTTGGAGCACTAGAGTAAATCTTTTTTACCATTTCAAAAATCTCAAGAGCCTCTTTTTTATTTAAGTTAGTGTCTATAGGCTTTCCAGATATTGTTTCAAAACTTTTTCTTTGTCTACGAGGTAATTTAAATTTCATTAATATTTATATCTTAATACTTAAAGAATTCTCTTTTGTAATGAAACTTCATAATCATCGGAGTACTTTTTTGTGTCAATCTCAACGAAATCAAATTTTTCATGAAAATGAAAAGATACTTCATTTCTTGAAGGAAGTATATTTATTTCTGCGGTCAGATTTTCGATATTAAACTCTAAACAAAACTCAAGAAGTTTTTCATACATTGATGATGCTATTCCAATTTTTCTAAATTCAGTATCAACTGCAACTCGATCGATATACATAAAATTTTTTAAACGATTTCTAAATTCATTGAAATTTTTATGTTTTAGGTTATACATGAACGATTTTGTTTTTGATGAATCCTGAAAACAAATAATAAATCCAATAACTTTGTTTTCATGAATGATACATCTATGAAAGTCAGAGTTTTCTACCAATGCTTTAAACTCTTCAAAAGTTGTTGTACCTACATTAGGAACATTATCTTCGTTTATAGCGTGGCAGTTCTCAACATTTGAATTATCAATAGGTAAAAGCTTGATGTTATCCATGTATGAAAATATACATTTAATGTATAAAATTGTAAACTATTTACATGCAAAACAGCACTGTATTAATGAGTTCCCCAGAGTATTTTAGAATTGAGTACTCAATTAACCCATGGATGGTTGAAGGTGTTGAGGTCAATTTGGAGCTAGCAAAAGACCAGTGGAGTGGACTAAAGTCAACTATTGAAAAATGTGGAGCTGAAGTTAAAGTTATTCCTGGTAATACTGTTTATCCAGACTTAGTATTTACGGCAAACTCCGGCATTATAAAAGACAAATCAGTTCTTATATCAAACTTTAAATTTCAAGAAAGGCAAGGAGAAGAAATCATTTATGAAAACTGGTTCAAAAAAAATGGTTATGATGTTGCTCGTATTCCTTCAGAACATAAATTTGAAGGGCGAGGGGATGCTTTTGTTTACGGTGAATATTTAATTGGATCATACGGTGTAAGAAGTGATAAAGAGGCTTTAATTTATATAGCAGAACAATTTGAACTGAAACCAAGAATTGTAAAGTTAGTTGATGAAAAATTTTATCATCTTGATACTTGTTTTCAAAACCTTCCAACAAATAATAATGACGCAATTTTTTATCCGGAAGCATTTGAGGACTCTTCATTAAAAGAATTTTCTGATTTATTCAACTTAATTCCTGTGAGTGAAAACGATGCAAACAAACTTGCCTGCAACAGTGTTGTAATAAATGAATCTGTAATTTTTCCATCTGATGATATAGACATTATTGAAACGGTTGCCGATTTAGGATGCAATATTGAGATATCAGATGTTTCAGAATTTATTAAATCTGGTGGTGCGTGTCAGTGTCTTGTAATTACATTACAATAAATTTGTGAGGATAATCAAAGCAATTCTTTGGCCAATTAGAAAAGTAATTTTTTTCCCAATTAAAATATTTTTCTACACTTTGATATTATTTATCGTCATAGTTTTGTTTTTTCAATACAGGACAGACTATGGTGTTGATGTTAGCCCTCTTTCTGTCAACGAATATGAAAACTGTATCAATGTAATTGAAGACTATGAAGTAACAGTATCACTACTTTCTGAATACATTGAAAAATTAGATAGTGAACAAAAATCTTTTTTAGAGAGAAATTTACCAAATCCATTGAATGTTTTGACCACTCCTCAAGAGATTTCAAATGATGATTTTAGAAATGTTAGAACTTTCTTAAAATATTATTTACAGGCTGGTAGATTTCCTGGTTTGAACGGTAAAGCTTTCTCCCCGCAAGCAGCAAGTTTATGTAGAGATGGATTGAGTTAGCTCTGCAACCTCTCCATTAGTTAAATCTTTCAAATCAGAAGGCTTTAGAAAAAATTTACTTATCCTATTACCACCACCGATAAAGACTTTATTTCTCAACATTACATTCTCATCAATATATACCTTTATTTCCTCTGGTAAGCCGAGAGGACTTATACCTCCGTAAATTTGATTAGTAATTATCTCAGCTTCTTCTCTTGAAGCAAAACTTACTTTTTTTGCACCTAATAGGCTTTTAGCTTTATGATTGACATCCAATCTGTCTGATCCTAAAACACAAAATAATGCAAAAAATTCTTCTGGTTTTTTTGATTTGAGTAATATTGCATTACAAGAATCTTCGATCTTAAATCCATAATGGTCACAAAAACTTTGTGTATCAGAAAATTCATCTTTACATTCGTAAGCATCTAGTTTGTCCTTATTGCTTTCAAATATTTTTTCAACTGTCTGATGTATTTCAACCATAAAGATAATGATATCGTTATTAAAGTCAGTTACAATCTCTGTATGAAGTTCAAGACAATAATTGAACCGTTTAAAATCAAATCTGTTGAATCTCTCCCCATAACTACTCCCGAGGAAAGAAAAAGCTTTTTAGAAAGAGAACATTGGAATGTATTTGGCTTGAAGTCTCAAGAGGTAACTGTTGATTTATTAACAGACTCAGGAACAGGTTCAATGTCTTCCGAACAATGGGCAGCGATTATGCGTGGTGATGAGGCATATGCAGGCTCTCACTCTTGGCAAAGATTTCATGATGTTGTATCAGATCTTACAGGTTACAAACATATAATTCCTACGCATCAAGGTAGGGCCAGCGAGAAAATATTAGCAACAGTGACCGTAAAAGAGGGAGATATAATACCCAGTAATAGCCACTTCGATACAACAAGAGCTAACTTTGAATTTGTAAAAGCTGAACCTATAGATTTACTTTGTAAAGAAGGATTAGATTTATTGTCACCTGCACCTTTTAAAGGAAACATCGATCTTGAAAAGCTTGAAGATATTTTAAGTAGAAAAGGTGAAAAAATTCCATTTGTTCTAATGACAATTACAAATAATACAGGTGGTGGTCAACCAGTCTCAATGGAGAATCTAAAAAGTACTAAAAAGCTTTGCGAAAAATATAACAAAATGCTTTTACTCGATGCATGTAGGTTTGCTGAAAATGCTTGGTTTGTTTCACAGAGAGAAGAAGATTATAAGGGTGTAGAAATTAGAGATATAACAAAAGAAGCATTTAGGCTTGCTGATGGTTGCACAATTAGTTTGAAAAAGGATGGTTTTGGCAATATTGGAGGAATCTTGGCGTTTAATGATGATCAGCTTGCCGAAGCTTCAAGGAACCTTTTAATTTTGACTGAAGGCTTTCCAACTTATGGCGGCCTTGCCGGACGAGATCTAGATGCACTTGCTCAAGGTCTCAAAGAGATTACAGATAAAAATTATCTTGAATACAGAGCAAGGTCAATCTCATATTTGGGTGAAAAAGCTTTGAGTTACGGCATTCCAATTGTTCAGCCTGCAGGTGGCCATGCCCTCTACATAGATGCAAAAACTTTTGTTCCACACATACCTCCTCATCAATATCCTGGTCATTCAGTTGCGTGTGAGATATATTTAATTGGTGGAGTGAGAGCTGTTGAATTAGGTACTTTGGCATTTGGTGTTGCAGGTGCAAATGGTGAGCCTGACAAACCAGCAACTCATGAATTAGTAAGACTCGCTGCTCCAAGAAGAACTTATACACAAAGTCATTTTGATTATGTAGCGGAAGTTCTTGAAAAACTAGCTGAAAGTAAAGAAAAACTTAAAGGTTATGAAATTATTGAGCAACCAGAACAATTAAGACACTTTACCGCTAAGTTAAGACCATTGACATGATGCTTTTTAAAAAAATATCAATTTTATTTTTAATCGTTTTTATAGCTTGTGGAGCAGGTGAAGGAGATGTTGAAGTTATAGATAATATAAGCAGTAACTCAGATGAACCAACAACAACTACTGAACAACAAAAAGAAAATGATGATTCTACAACAACAACAATTGAAGAAGTTAATGAAGAGCGTGAAGATTACAGTTCTGAAAATGTTATTTCAATTGGTGAAATAGTAACAGACACATCATTTAGGGATTATCAAAAATATGTTGATGTCGCGGGATTAAGAATTTTTGCTCTTCCTGAAGTCTCTGATGAATATATGTATAAAGTTGCAGAAACATATTTTCAAATGTTGCAACAAGGAGAAAATATAGACAACGGCCTTAGATCAAGATATTTAAATACTGTTGATAATGAAAAGGTTTTTCAGAGAATTGGTTTTGAAGGCCCAGAATATTATAATTTTGATTCGCCAAATCCATCTGTAGACTGCTGTCCAGGTAATGGTTATGAAGATAACCACACAGATTTTATTTGGGAATATAAAGATGCAAATACAATTGGTACAATCGGAGAAGTTGTCGAGCATTTACTACATACAATTACAGGTGCAGGATTGCTCCTAGAGTTTCCTGAATGGAGCTGGGAAGATACAAATTCTAAAATTCATATGGCAATGAATGAAGCAGTTGAAAAAAATATCTATGATATTTCTAGTTATGAGGAAATAAAAAACAATGGAGACATAGAGGGATATAACAGAGTTACTGTTCAAGAATTTTCTTTTTGGGTAATAGTTACATCTTGGGGTTATGGTGATATATTTGATTTACCTCATGGTGAATTTGAAATCAGCACAATAAACGAAGTTAGATCAGAACTACCCTTAGCTTTTGAATTGTATGTTGACACTATTGAAAAAATCTTTACAATTCCTGACAAAGAATTGCTTAAATCTTTATTCTCTTAAATAATTATTTTATAATTGCCAAATGAAAAAGTATTCAATATTGTTGATACTCTTTTTTACTTTTTGTTCTCAAACTTCAAGTAATGAAATGGTAGAGGAAGTTATTACCCCTACAACGGAGTTAATCATTGAAGAAACAAAAGATATTCCAGAGCTATATGTAATGTTAATGTGGCATCAACACCAACCTTTTTATACAAAAAATAGTGACGGTTACTACACCAGGCCGTGGGTAAGGGTTCATGCAACTAAAGACTATCTTGATATGGTTGAGTTAGTTGCAGACTATCCAGACTTAAAAGCTACTTTTAACTTGACTCCAGTGCTTCTCAGGCAGCTTGAAGATTTTTCAAATGGCGCAAAAGATTTGTATTGGTTTTATACAGAGATTGATTCAGATAAATTATCTGATGACGACAAAGCTTTTATTGTTTCTAGGTTTTTTGATACAAATCCAAAAGTCATTGCAAGATTCCCAAGATATGTTGAACTTAGGAATAACAATCAGAATTGGTCTTCTTGGAAAGCACAAGATTTCCTTGATTTACAAATTATGTTCAATTTAGCATGGACAGATCCAAAATATTTAGCTCAAGAACCTTTAAAAGGATTAGTAAGTAAAGGAAGAAATTATTCCGAAGAAGATAAAGCGATTCTTCTAAATGAGCATTCAAAATTAATAGACAAAGTTATTCCAACTCATGCTGAGCTTTGGAAAACTGGTCAGATTGAAATAACAACCACACCTTATGCTCACCCAATACTTCCATTAATTTTTGATACAAACTTGGCAGCAGTTGGTGATATAGGAGCAGAGCTTCCGACAAATAGATTTAATAAACCAACAGATGCTGCGATTCAGGTCGAGAAAGGTTTGGATTATGCTGAAAAACTTTTAGGACAAAGACCAACAGGAATGTGGCCAGCAGAAGGTGCGGTATCCCAGGAAGTATTAGGTATGTTTGCAAAAGAAGGAGTTAAGTGGATTGCAACTGGTGAACATGTATTATCAAAATCTTTAGATATCCCAACATTTAAAAGAAACACAAAAGGTATTGTCACCAATCCGGAAGTACTTTATACACCTTGGTATGGCCAATTAAACAGACAAGATGATGTTGCTATTTTCTTTAGAGATCTATCTATCTCTGATCAAGTGGGTTTTACATATAGTGGAATGTCTCCTGAGATGGCAGTGGCAGATATGATGAAAGCACTTGAAGCTGCAAGAGAAGTAAGTGTAACAATGGACAGACCACTCGTTGTCTCAATTGTTTTAGATGGTGAAAATGCTTGGGAGCACTATCAAAATGATGGTATAGATTTTTTAAGCTTAATGTATGAAACGCTTACTACTACAGACTGGTTAAAAACAACAACTCCAACCGAGTATATTGAAAAATATGGACCACAAATTGATAAATTAGATAAAGTATTTCCCGCTTCGTGGTTTCAACCAAATTTTGCTACATGGATAGGAGAGACTGAAGAGACATACGCATGGGACTATCTCCAAAAAACAAGAGCTTTCTACGATAGATCAAATGCATCTGGTGAATATACAGTAGAACAGCTAGATAAAGCATTCGATTATATGTTGTTAGCAGAAGGTTCCGATTGGTTCTGGTGGTATGGAAGCGACCAATCAAGTGGAAACGATGATTACTTTGGTTCTGCATTTAGAAACCTTCTAAAAAACGTATACACATCGCTAGGTCAAGAACCTCCAGCTTATTTAGATATTCCTATCATCTCTCCTGCTGCTCAATTATTTGATAAGCAATCAGATTCAATTTTGAATTCAAATCAAGCTTTACTTGTTAACGGAACTACAAATACAAATATATGGAGTGATGCTGGGGCAATAGAAACTTTAGATAAGATTTCAAAAATACAATATAGATTCTCTGATGAACATTTATATATTTCTATACAAAAATCTTCTTCGGCTATGCAGGAAGCTAACCCTTGGCAAAACACTGATTTAGATGTCTATTTAGAAAGTCCATCTAGAACAAAGATCAGAAGGTCTTCGGTTCCATTTAAAGATGGGGAAGTTTCAAATCAAGAATTTTTAGGCATCGAAACCACTCAAGCAGTATTTCATAGTGGTGAAAAACTTAAAAATGGTTCATACTTTACGTGTACAAAAAGAGATTTACCTAACGAGGGAAGTGTCAAAGAGGAAACCTTTTCTACAAACTGCTTAACTAAGCAAACAACAGAGATTTCTGCTTTTGGAAATGAACTTTATCTAAAAATTCCACTTGGTGAATTGGGCTCACTGAGTTTCGGAGACAAGATAAAACTTCGACTTTATTCAGATTCATTTGATACCTTCGTTCAGCCATCTAGGCCTTTGGCATTATTTGTTCCTGAAGTTTCAAATGTTGAACTATTTCTAGACATAAAAGATCCGATTAAAGATGATCATGGAGAGGGTTCGTATACTTATCCTACTGATGGGGTATTCATACCCGGAAGCTATGACTTTGAGGGTTTTTCAGCAGGTATCGCAGATGGAAGTCTTGTTATGAATTTTGATATTTTGAGTGCTGTAAAAAACCCGTGGGGATCTCCAAGAAGTCTATCTGTCCAAACAATTGATGTATATATTGATAAAGACTTTGGATCTGACACTGGAGTAAAACAGTTAGGTAACTATAGGTTTGGAAAAATGCCAGATGGGTCTGGTTGGGAATATCATATTGTAATCGAAGGATGGGAACCACAGATTTGGAAGTCACTACCAAGTGGAGAGTCAGAATTAGTGACTAATCAATTTGATATTGTCGTTGTACCGGACAAAGGTGTAATAGTTGTAAAACTTGATATTGAAAGCCAGCTTGGTGGTGGAAATCCAGAAGAATGGCATTATGGAGTAGTGATGATGTCTCAAGATGGCTATGGTCCTAATGGTTCAAGAATTAGAGAAATCAATCCGTCATCAGAACAGTACAGAGGTGGTGGAGCTCCAAATGTAGTTAACCATCCAAATATATTTGATGTGATTTTTCCTGATGAAGGAGTGCAGGAAGACTTCTTAAGCTCATATGGAGATTATGAAGGTTCTGTAGATGATATTCCAACTGATTTGCTTGCAAGTATCCCATTGGTGAGTAAAGATTTATAGTAGAGTAATTTAAAGAAAAATGAACTTTGAGTTTGAGCTAAGTAAAGGTAAGCAAAATTCTCTTGGAGAAACTTTAAAAGTTGTAGATTTTATTAAAAAAAATCCTAAAAAAGTAGAACATTTATTTCAATGCTTTTATTCTGAAAATTCACTTGTTGCAATGAGGGCAATGAATGGAGTAAAGAGAATTATCAAAGACGACAAAAACGTTTTTCTAAAAAATAAAGATACATTTTTAAATCAATTTCCTAATTCAAAACACAATGTTGTAAAACTAGGACTCATAACTATTTATTTTGATTTTCTAAATCATTTTGAAGAAAAGGAAGTAAGTAAAATTAAAACAATTGTTTTGAACTGGACAAAAAACAGTAGCGATTGGATGATTCTTGCTCAAGGCATGAAGCTTCTAGAAAAGCTTTCAAAGTCAGACAAGTCTCTTAAATTAAAGCTGATAGAAGTTGCTAAGAGATTGAAAAATGATGAAAGAAAAGTTGTTAGAACAAAGGCTCAAAAAATTTTAGAAGATAACTAATTTTGTTGGTTTTGTAACTTTTGTTTTTTAACAGGGCTTGTTCCAGTTTCAACTTTTTCTTTATATGCTTTGTCAAACGCCTTACGTTGCCACCCATCCATCCTATTACGACTTATTTCAATAACTTGTAACTGTTCATTATCGTTGTATTTTGACCATTCTTTAATTTCTTTTGTTGTTCTCGAACACCCATAACACAAGTCAGTATTTGGATCAGTCACACAAACATTAATACATGGTGAAGCGATACTCATCCTATTTACCTATCTTTTTGGCCAATATATATGCTGAGTCTCTTAATGCTTTTTTTGAATTTTTCATACCTTTATTTCCTAATTCAAATATATCTGTAAAGATACTTTCATCATTGTAGTCAAACTTGCCACCTAAAAAATAAGTTTGCCCTGTATGAAGTTTTAAAATCTCTCCTAGTACTTTTCCACTCATAGATGAAAAATCAAATTTTCCCTCACATAAGATCGCAATTTCAAAATCATTTATTTTTTTTAATAGTTTTGTCTCATTCAAAAAGAATTGAGGACCTGAGATTATTTCACATCCAAGAACCTCACCCAATGCAAAACTTAAACCACCAGAGGCACCAGTTCCTTCTTTAAATGGATCCAATGAACTAGTCATCTCATTTGAAAGTAAATTGAAAATTCTTTCAACATTTTTTTCTAAAAATTTAATTTCACTATTTACTAATCCTTTTTGAGGTCCAAANACTTTAAAAGCATTGTTNTCACCAAGTAGTGGAATGTTTGTATCGACTAAGACTTTTTTATCAATTTTTTTAAAACTTTCATTAATTTTTACATTGTTTATTAATTTGAAATCTTTTGGCTTTGGATCTTCTATTACATCTTTATTATTTAGAAAATCAATTCCCATTTTGCTGAGTAAACCTATTCCAGCGTCATTTGTTCTAGAGCCTCCCATTGACAAAATATCTACATCCTCAATTATTTTTGCAAGGCATGATGTATTTAGATCTAAAGATAAATCATTTGTATTTTTTATACCTATTAGCTGAGAGGTTTCAATGTATATATTTTTATTTACTTTTAAAGTCTCGACAGGTAACCATTTGCCAGAAAAATCTTGTTTCATAGACATCTGTTGTGTTTCAAAACCATATTCTTTAAATATCTCTGTTGAGTTCTCACCACCATCTGTTACTGGAAAGAATGATGATTTAATATTGTTATATTTAAATATCTTTTTTATCTCACCAATAACTTCATCGGATGTAAGTGTTCCAGAAAATTTATCAGCAAATACAGCAATTCTCATCTTTTAAGTTTATTTATATATAACTCTTAATAGGAATAAAATAAAATAATGAATATTGGGTTTTTAACAGATGTTGAGGGATACAGGGCTCCAATACACCCTGAATCTTTTGAGAAATATTCTATGGATCTCCATTTAGAAAAAAATATATTTGATTACCTTAATTATCCAGATTCTAAACAAGAAAATGTAAAGACTATTTCTAAATTAAGTGATTTAGATGTTATCGCCTGTGTAGAAAATATTGAAAATAAAACAATAAAGGATTTAAAAGAAGGAGCAGTCCTTATTGGAATATTTGATTTTGAAAAGATCGAAGAAATTAAAAAATTAAGACCTGATATTAAGATATTAAGCTTCTTTAAACTTCCTAGGATTTCAAGAGCTCAAAATTTAGATGCTCTTTCTTCTCAAGCCAACTTGCTTGGATATGCATCAGTTTTAAGAGCTGCAAAAGAGACATCTGATGTAATACCAATGATGACAACTGCTGCAGGAAACATTCAACCTTCCAAGGTCTTAATTTTAGGAGTTGGGGTTGCTGGACTTCAAGCAATTGCAACTGCAAAAAGACTTGGTGCTAGAGTTTGGGCTTTTGATATTAGAAAAGAAGCCAAGGATCAAGTGGAATCTTTAGGTGCTAAATTTGTAGAAGCAAGCACTGAAGCACAAGACAGTGTTTATGCACAAGAAGTCTCTGAAGAGGAAAATCAAAAAATTCAAGAAGCATTAAAGAAACAAGTAATTGATAGTGACGTTGTTTTAACGTTTGCTCAAATACCAGGAAAAAAAGCACCTGTCTTAATCGAAAAGTCAACCATTGAAAAGATGAAAAAGAATTCTGTGATTATCGATTTAGCAGCTGGTACAGGTGGAAACTGTGAAGGTACTGTGGTGAATAAAGTTGTTGAATTAAATGGTGTAAAAATAGTTGGTGAAACAGACATTCTAAATTCCGTAAAACATGCAGCAACAAAGCTTTATTCAGAGAATGTTAGAAATTTAATCGAACTATATATAGAGAACAGTGATGATGAGATTTTTACAGAGATGAGTTCATAATGGAAGCAACTTTCTTACTTACATTGTTAATAACTTTTCTAGCAAGCTTTATTGGATACGAACTCATATCTAAAATTCCTCAGACATTACACACACCACTTATGTCTGGATCAAATGCTATTTCTGGAATTACATTAATTGCAGCAATTCTGATTTATCCAGAAGTAAGTGAATCTCAAATACTTCAAATTATCGTTTTAATTGCAATATCATTTGCAACCCTGAATATTGTTGGAGGGTTTTCAGTAACTGGCCGAATATTAGAAATGTTTAAGAAAAATGATTGAAATAATATTATTGATCTCAGCTGTATTATTTATATTCGCTTTAAAGCTTTTTGGAAGGCCATCAACAGCACATAGAGCAAATTTATTTGCAATGCTAGCTATGGCGTTAGCGGTATTTAGTGCCTTTAACTTTGATTTTTCAAAATATGATTCTGCTTTTTACATCACAATTGGTATCTCAGGACTTCTTGGAGTTATAATATCAAAACGAGTTCAAATGACACAAATGCCTGAACTTGTTGGTTTGTTTAATGGTTTTGGCGGAGGCGCCTCTGGCGCAATCGCATATGTTGAGTTATCTAATAGCTCCTTACCTTTTAATGATTATTTTGTAGCAATATTTTCAATGGTTATTGGAATGTTTACTTTTTCAGGAAGTCTTGTTGCAGTCATGAAACTCCGTGGAAAATTAAATAACTTTAGCACAAAATTTGCCAATATATTTTCAGTATTTCTACCTGTTGTTATCTTAATCCCAGTAGTTTTAGAAATGGACAATTTTGAAATCGAATTTATTATTCTAGTTGCACTAATTACTGGAGTTATTCGAGTTGCTGTAATTGGTGGTGCAGATATGCCTGTAGTAATTGCTTTCCTCAACTCACTTTCTGGAATAGCAGCCATGTCAGCAGGATTTATTGTCAATAGTATTATTTTGATCGTAGCTGGTGCTTTGGTAGGTGCATCTGGAATAATTCTTACACTCCTCATGTGTGCTGCAATGAATCGTACGCTTTTAGATGTGCTTAAAGGTGGTTTTGGTAATACAACGGCAGATAATGAATATGAAAAAGATCCAATAAGCACCTCTCCAGAAGATGTTGCAATTCAATTAAGCTATGCAGAATCTGTAGTTATTGTTCCTGGATATGGAATGGCAGTTGCACAAGCTCAAGCAGCTGTTAAAGAATTAACAAATACTTTGAAAGATAAAAATATTGAAGTTAAGTTTGCTATACATCCAGTAGCTGGAAGAATGCCTGGGCATATGAATGTTCTATTAGCCGAGGTAGACATTGATTATGAAGATATGTTTACTCTAGAAGATATTAATTCTGAGTTTTCTTCAACAGATGTTGTAATTGTTCTTGGAGCAAATGATGTTGTTAATCCGCTAGCTAGAACTGATGAAAATTCTTCAATCTATGGCATGCCAATACTCGATGTTGACCTGGCAAAACAAGTCATTGTGATAAAAAGATCCATGTCACCAGGCTATGCAGGCATTGCAAACCCACTGTTTATTAATGACAATGCAAAAATGTTGTTTGCAGATGCAAAAGAAGGCTTAGAAAATATAATTAAGTCCTTCGAATTAGTTTAAA
>FUFK010044153.1_pt1 | contig 19388 bp, 17 predicted proteins | sample 1021851 | NCBI WGS metagenome assembly FUFK01 (sample SAMEA51879418, study PRJEB19060) | metagenome
TAATTGACTGTTATTGACCTATACCGGGTGTTAAATCAATAACAGTCAATTATGAGGGTGGATTAAAAGCCAGAAGAAAGGCGCAGGTTAGTTGGACTTGTTGGTCGTTAGAGGATTTAGAGGAACTCAGAAAACATTTTTTAAGCACAGGCAAGAGCATATTATTAGAATGGGGGTTTTCTAAAAAAGGACAAATTTTTACCACACCCTTTGATGAAAACGGTAAAATAATACAATCCATCTTTACCGATAATATACAAAGATATAATATAATAAATAACGGTGATTATGATTTATTACCAGGCTACATATCTAATTTTGAATGGAGAACTAGAGAAGACGGTGCATTTGATTGTACGACCGATATTGTTGGGTTGGGTGTTAATATGACCGATAGTTATGTACCATCCTCAGATGTGGAGTTCTCAACAGAAATTAAATCTACAGGTTTTTTTTGGTGGAAAGGTGAAAAGGAGGTTATAACTGAGGGACAGGAGGATGAACTTTATCAATACAACGCTGCTATCAGTATGGGTGCGGTCGCAAAAAGTTTAAAGAAAAATATACAAAAATATCAAATAGGTTTGAAACCAGAAGGATTCCGTAGATTAAAGGAAGTGATGGAATTCATAAGAAACACGGGATTAAAACAAAGTGGGCTTGTTCCATTAAAAAATTTCTCAAAATCTGGTAAAGGTGTATTAATTTATAAAAACGGAACAATTACTTTTTATAGAGTTGGTAGGCGAACTGGAGGTGCTGGTGGAGCAGCAGGAAGTTTCACGTTAGAGCCTGATATATGTTATGTGACATGGGGATGGTTTGAGGATAATTTTTTAAATAAGTTTATATCATTGGCAAACGACAATGAAGCGGTCACTACTTTTAGAAGTATTGAGCCAGTTTTACTGAATGATGGTACTGGCTATGAGACAAATGATGATGGAAGTATAAAATATGAAAATGTAAGGATTAAATCAAACCCAGCACTAAGAACAACGGACTTTAATAAATTTGTTTTTCCTGGTCTTACACCCATAAATAAAGCGGGTAAAAAATTTAACGCGATAGCTAGATTTATAAACAGATTAGAATTGCCAGCGTTTCAGGATGAACTAGATAATAAAAAAGGTTACCTAAGAAATATTTTAATAAACGTTGACGAAATAGTTGATATTTTTGCCAATAAACAACCTAATTCTGTTAAGTCGGTAATTGAAAATCTGATGGGTTCATTAAATGAGGACATACCCTTATGGGATTTGACCATACAAGTCGATAGTGAAAATCAATCTCTTTTAAAAATTGTTGATAATAAATTTGTATACAAAAAACCATCAAAATTTATAGAAGAAGAGAATGAACAAAGTCAAAGTGATTTATTTGTTTTTCCTGTTTGGAGACACAACAGTTTTATCAAAACGCAAAATTTATCCTCACGTGTGCCAAGTCAAATGCAGTTAGCCACAATGTATGGTTCAAACGTGCAAGTTACCCGTAGTCAGGGGACACCACCCTCCAATATTGATAAAAAAGGTTACTATGTTGGTTTATTAAGTAATGATTTAGATATCAAAGATGAAAAATTGTCAAATTTAGAGTTTCCGTTTAGAAAAGGTACTTCGGGTGATACATCCTGGAGAACATTCGGAAATGAATCAGCTGACCCAAATCAACCTTTGACAAAAGATGGTGGTATAGATTTTTATACAACGGTCAAAGATGAAATACAACAACTAATAGGAGATGAGGTTTCTTCACGTATACAAAAACAAAGAAAAACAACCAAAAGAGAAGACTCTCTTAAAGCATCTGCTGATGTGGCCGGGATTACCGTTGACCAGTTACAAAGTATTATGGCCATAGATAATAACGACAATACGACAATTTATGATAAGAATGGTGTGATGGAGGACAAATATTTAAAAGGGTTGAGAGATAGGATATTGGGAAAAGGTAACTCAGCGGTTGCCGATGAAGACCCATTGATACCTATCGATTTAGATTTAACAATAGAGGGTGTATCAGGTATTTATCCTGGTAATGCATTTCACACAGCGTATCTACCAAAACGCTACAGAGATTTGGTGGTATTTCAGACATTTGAAGTTGGTCATACCGTAGATTCATCACAATGGAATGTTGATATAAAAGGTGTTATGAGATTATCAGCTGAAAATAAATATGGAGATGAAAATAAAGATGTTGTCGTTGAGGAAAAAGAAAAACCAATACCGCCTGAAATTGTTACAACCGCTAAACCACAGGAACAATATGAGGTAAAGATGAATGTGGATGGAGATTTAGGGGAGATTAGTGTTCCTTATACGACTACAGCTATCGATAACAGCGCTTCTGGTATAAATATTAGTGTGTTGGACAAATTCAATAAAGGAGATTCAGCCGCTCTTACAAAAGAACAAGCAAAACCAATAGACGTTAAGGATATATTTAAATGATTACAATTGACAAAATACATCAAGCAAGTAATTTCGTAAAGACTAACGCCGGATTTACCAAAAGTAAAGAATTTATTGACCAGCAGGGAGCATTTGTGCCAAAAGGATTACCTTATCATATTCATTACACCAATGATAAGAAAGAATGGTATATGACAGGTGGTATTCATAACAACGAATCCAAAATAATTATAAGACTAACAGGCAGAACTCAATTCACAAAATACTTATTATCGAAAAACTTTGAATTAGAAAAAGATATTTATTTAAAAGCGACATCCAAAATACCAACTGATAAAGATTACGAAGAGGGTAGTATAGTTAGGTATTTCGCTAGACAAGCCAATGATAATAATGCTAATATATTAGAAATCAGTAAAGGTGATTTTGAATTACAAACACCTTTTTACATTAAGATTCCGATTGATTGGGTAATCAGAGGTAAAATTGATGAAGTAAGAAAGACAAATCAGAGAGCATTGGATGAAGCGTCTTTAACNTTACCGAAGTTAAGAAAATTAATTAGTCCAATACAATTTTGGAAACCATCAATTATGACGATTGAAGACATTAGGAGTTCACTTCGTTAATTATTTTTGTATTTAAGAAATTTAATCTATATATATAAAAAAGGTTATGATATGATTTTATGGTTTACGGGTCAACCTGGCTCTGGCAAAACTACATTATGTAAAGAATTAGCAAAACAAAACGATAAAGTGATTCACATTGATGGTGATGACATTCGTGACGTTTTGAACAATAAAGATTACTCAGAAAAGGGTAGAAGAAAAAATATTCAGTTTGCAATCGATATGGCTAAAGTGATGGATAACAAAGGATATTTAGTTTTAGTTTCATTGGTTTCACCATACCGCGATATGAGAGTTGGAAATATTTTTTACTTATATTCAACACGAAAACTTAGAAGAGATTATTGGGTAAAAGATTATCAACCACCTTTAGAAAATTTTACAAAAATAAATACAGATAAAACAATTAAGGAGTGTATTGATGAAATACTCAATGTTTGTCGGTAGATGGCAACCGTGGCATGATGGTCACCAATGGTTAATAGAGCAAAGACTAAAATTAAATAAAAAAGTTTGGATAGCCATACGTGATGTTGAACCTGATAAAAACAATCCTTATACACCAATTGAAGTTAAATTAAACATAGAGGATAAATTAAAAGATTTAATTGATAAAAATAAAGTTGTGGTAAGCATCATACCTGATATAGAAAGTATTAATTATGGTAGGGGTGTGGGTTATGAGATTATAGAACACAAACCACCTCAAAATATTAAAGATATATCCGCAACAAAAATTAGGAGTGGACAAAATGAAAATTGATGTATTAGACAAAGGTTATGTTGAATTAGTTGATACGCTTGGAGATGACTTAACGCCAGTAAACGCAGCTCGTGTTTCATTCGATGGATTCAGCGACGAATTTACCGATAAGGATAGAAAGTTATCAAAGTTCTTAATCAAACATAAACACCATTCACCATTCAGACATCAACATTGTATGTTCATTATAAAAGCGCCTGAGTTTGTGATGAGACAATGGTATAAGCACGTTGTAGGGATTGAGACCACATCAGCACATATTACTAAAGACCACGCGTGGAATGAAATAAGTGGTAGATATGTTCCNTATGATGAGTTTTATGAACCTACAGAGTTTCGTAAACAATCAGAAGATAATAAACAAGCAAGTGATGGNNTGATTGAANAACAAAAACAAGCTTATCAAATGTGGAAAACGACCCAACAAAATACAATTCATACATATGAAAAATTATTAGATATGGGAATGGCTAAGGAACAAGCTCGTAGTATATTACCATTGACCGTATACACTAAGGTTTGGTGGACAGCATCATTTCAATCAATTATGAATTTTATAGAGTTAAGGGATGAAAAAACATCGCAGGTGGAAATACAAAAATATGCCAAAGCACTAAAAAATATTATGTTAGAGACTTTTCCAGAAACAACCAAACTATGGAGTGAAATTTATTTTGATAAATGATGTATTTGGTGATTACAAAAATAGTTGTAAGTATGTAGCCAATGAAATAGAAAAACAACTAAACAACAAACCCAATTCAACTTTTATACTACCGACAGGTTCTACGCCAATGGTAGTTTATGATGAACTATCAGAACGTGATTTGGATTGGAGTAAAGCAACAACATACAATTTAGACGAATATTTAAATTGTCCAATCAAAGAACAGACATATGAATATTTTATGGATGAGATGTTATTTAACAATATTAATATAAAAAGAGAAAATATAAATTTCCCAACGGATGGTGATTTAAATTATGGGCTTGATGTTGATTTATGTTTATTAGGTATTGGGACTAATGGACATATTGCATTTAATGAACCAGGTTCAGATTTTGATTCCGAAACTAGAATAGTTGATTTAACTGAAAACACCATAAAGGATAATTCAAGATTTTTTTATGACATAAGCGAAGTACCCACACAGGCAGTGACTATGGGATTGAAACCTATAATGAGTTCAAAAAGAATTATAATTATGGGTAAAGGGGAAAAGAAAAAGGATATTTTGATGAGAGCTTTGCATGGAGATATTACGGAGGAAGTACCAGCTTCAATTTTACAAAAACATAAAAACGTAGAGGTTATATATTGTGATTGACAAAATAATGATAGTATCCCATCCTGATGATGAAGCATTATTTGGTGGTGCTGAACTACTGACACATCCAGATGAATATAAGGTTGTAGTTTTGGATGAGTATCATAATGATATCAGAAGAAGAGAGTTTTTAGAGGCTATGAGATTCATAGGTATTCACGAATACGAACATTGGACAGGTTACAAAGGTGGAGAGGATTATCATAGAGAAAAATTAATCTATGAATTGTTAAGGGTTTTAAGAGAAAGAAATTATAAAAAGATAGTTACGCATGGTGATAACGGAGAATACGGACATCCACGACATAGGGCTTGTCACGATGTTCTTGCTCATCTTAGACCAGAGTTACTTTGGGTCTTCGATAGGGGTGATAAAATAGACGATAAATTAATAACTCAAAAAAGAAAGTTATTAAATTGTTATGGTAGTCAAAGAGAAGTTTTGGGTTGGTTTAATTGGGAGTATGAAAAAATAAGGAAGTTTAAGTGAAAGGTTGGATATTCACAACCCAAGAAAAACCATCATACGAAACTAAAAAAATGATTGAATGTTTTGGGGATGTTGGTATCAAATGTTATTATGTGCATCCAAATCACGTAGATATTTATATTTCAAAAGAAGATAGAAAGTCGGTTTTAGTTGATAATGAATATACACAAATTCCTGATTTTGTAATACCACGTGTAGGTAGCTCAACAACCTATTATCAAAAAGCGGTATTTAGACATTTGGAGAGAATGGGTGTCACATTTATTAATAATTCTAATTCGATAGATAGCGTAAAAGATAAATTGTACACAATGCAAATATTAGCCTCTCATTCAATACCCCATCCTAAAACGATGTTGGTCAGAAGTCCTGTGGATGCTAGCTATGTTGAGAAAAGAGTTGGATTTCCAATTGTCGTAAAATCTCTAAGTGGTACGCATGGTAAAGGTGTTTACTTAGCTGAAAATAAAAGAAACTTTGTTCAACTTATGGATATGATGGAACAATTCAACGAAAGATTTAATATCATCCTACAGGAGTTTGTAAAGGATTCATATGGAAAGGATGTAAGAGTTATTGTAGTTGGTGGTAAAGTGATAGGTGCTATGAAGAGAGAATCAGTTGATGGTGACTTCAGAGCCAATATAACGAGGGGTGGAGAAGCTGAGCCAGTTGAGGTTGATGAACAAATGGAATATTTAGCTTTAGAATCAACCAAACTTTTAGATTTAGATATTGGTGGTGTAGATTTATTATATGATAATGGTGGATATAAGATTTGTGAAATTAACTCATCGCCAGGTTTTTTAGGGATGGAAAAATATACTGAAATAAGAGTTGCTGAACAGATAGTTAATTATGTAAAATATAAAATAGGTTATAATGAAAATAATAGAGACGAAGAAAAGTTTTGAAGAGTTTGTAGAGTTATTTTCGAATCATAGTTCAATTGTAATTCCAATTTTTACGGATATACACAAACATCCGTCAAAAAATGAGCTTTGTTTGATTTACTTTGATATAAATGATTCTCAATATATCCTGCCTTTTAATCATTCGGAATGTCTAAATTTATCAATANACTACATAAAAAATTTAAAATCAAAGCATGAAAAATATGTTTATGATAAAAAAAGATTCTTATATCTATTCGATTGGGATAATGTTATTGATTTGAATCTAAACTATTATTTATTAAATAACCGACCTTTACATATTGAAGATGTGACGACAAACGCACACACATTTTATCAAACTAAATATTTTAATAATGAAGATGTAAACAAGATAATACCTGTGACAAAACACTCCGAATATTGTGATAAGTTGGTTACATTATTTAAACAAAAACATAATATAATTAGCCAATCTGTCAATATGTCATACAATGATGAGGTTATAAAAAATTTACATCATATAGAATCGAATGGTTTGAAAACAATAGGTAAAAATTTGCATGGATTCATTTCAGATGGTGAGGACATGATTTTTTCAGAGTATAATTTATTTACCACCACAGGCAGACCGAGTAATAGATTCGGTGGAGTTAATTTTGCCGCTCTAAACAAAAGTGATGGTAGTAGAAAACATTTTATAAGTAGATTTGAAGATGGTGTTTTATTGGAATTTGATTTTGATGCTTATCACTTAAGGTTGATAGCTGATAGGATAGGGTATAAGTTTCCAAATGGTTCGGTTCATAGTCATATGGCTGAATTATATAATGTTGATTATGATGAGGCTAAAGCATTATCGTTTAAATATCTATATGGATTTATACCACCTGAGATTGCACAGATGAACAAATACTTTAGTAGGGTACATGATTACATAGAAAAAATTTGGATTAAGTATAATAACGATGATTTTTTGGAAAGTGATATTTATAATAGACGAATATCGAAGAATAATTTGTCTAATATGAACAAAAATAAATTGTTCAATTATTACATTCAGTTATTAGAGACTGAGACAAATATGAAAGTATTGAGTTCTTTAGTACCAGCTATGAAGAATTATAAATCTAAATTAGTATTATACAGTTATGATTCTTTTTTGCTTGACTTTTGTATAAAAGATGGTTTAAATTCTATTAAAGAAATCAAAGATATTATCGAGCAAAATGGTAGATATCCAACAAAAGTTAGTTGGGGTAAGGACTACGATAGTATGGTTGACATAACAGAAAAATTTATGGAATAATTTATGAAATTAAACATAGAAAAGATAATTGAGGAGTGGGATAAAGCAGTAAATTCTTCTTATCCTGATATTAATAATTCGGCTCATTTAATTAAATTGACTGAGGTTATGATTAAAATTGGTTACGATTCTAAATTTGTGCATGAATATGTTGACTCATTATCTGAGGATTTAGATGCGGTTTTAAAAAGTAAAATAAAAAATCCTGAGACAGATAGAAAGATACAGGTCAAAACAGGTTTATCTTACAAAAAGAAAAATAAAGCTGCTTATCAAGCGGCAAGGGCTAAACTCAAAGACGCAGGTATCTCTGATGATGAGATTGAAAAAACAGAAAAAAACATCGATGCTGAAAAAGATGAGAAAAAAGTTGACAGAGATAATTTAGGTATGTCAGATGATGATTTCAGAAAAAAGAATAAAGGTAATCAAACAAAAGCAGAGTATAAATTACCTGACGAAATATCTGAGAATCCAAAGTATCCAAAAAAATATTTAAAATTATTAGACAGAATGTTAAACACAAATGTTAATGTCTCTGATAAAACAGGTGAATTAGATTATTTTATAGGAGCTGGAGGTAAAGGTTTAGGTGGTTCTGAGGCTAATATAGGTGAGCTACTTATGATGATGAGTACAACTATGAGAAGTAAAGAAGCGAACGCTTTATTTAAATCAGTTGAAGACCATTTATTAAAAGTTAAATCGGATGGTCAAAAAACTCACGTTGGAGAAAAGTGGTTAAAAGCTGCTAAAGAAAATAGACGTGTGACACTAGCGATGTTTAGAGATAAATTTGGTAACAATTATGAAATACAAGATGGTAGTTGGGATGTAGCAGACGAAGTAGAGGCTATGGGAATGGATTATGGTAACAAAGGTTTTAGTACGGATGTGTTTTTTAAAGTTAAAGGGCCAACTGGCGCTACTTACTTTGAGGAAGTTTCACTAAAACAAAGTCTACAGGCTAATTTACACAATGGAACAGTAAGAGCCACTTTTAAAGATTATGAGTTACCAAATGATGTAAGCGATGATAAATATTCCGATAATCAGGTAGAGAATAATGATAATTATTATTCACAAAATCAAGAAAACGTAAAGACATTTATTGAGGATATAGACTTCGATGATAATTTTGATGAAATAATTGGTAAGGTTTCTAAAACAATGTCAATTAAAACTAGAGAAGCAGAAGCTATAGTTGGAAACTTTAAGGAGATGATTGTACAAGCAAAAGAGGATTTATTATCAAATCCAGATTTAAAAATAGATAGAGATTATATAGGTAATATTACACAAGCAGGTGGTAAAACAAAAGGTGGTTTTACAGGCGCTAGAAAAGAGGGTTTAAAACCGCTAGTTGTTTTAGCTAGAGTGATGGGTGAATTTGGTGATAACAATGCTAAAGAATTTATTGATGGTCAAGTTAAATTAAATAAAGATTATAATTTAAGATTAGCTAAACACATAGGTGAAAATGACGAAGCTAAAGAATCTGTTCTACAATCAATTAAAGAAAAACTACCATTGAAATCGGTTGCTGATGGCGAAGAAGATATTGTTTTAGGTGAAACTGCATTAACGCGTAAGACTTTAAAAGTTATTTTTGGTACTGATGAGTGGAGTAAAATAAAAGAAGGATTACAAGTTGATACGGCGGATGAAGAAAATCCAGTAATCACTTATGTCGGTCAGGTTAGAGGCGAAGAGAAAAGCATCCCAATATCACAAGTTGTCATTAGAGAAGATGGTATAGGTTATAAAGGTGCACATAAATTTGATATGAGATTAGACCCAAAATTTGGTAAAAGAATCAAATCAGCTTCAGACGAATTATATGGTGCTCAAGAAACTTTAGATTCACCAGTGGGGTCATTGACGGGAAGGGAACCAGCATAATGAAGACACAACTATTATGTACTTTCGTGACAACTCAAAATTTAGATAGGGTTATTGATATTATTATAGAATGCAATAATGTTTTATATGATAAGATTTATGTATTTCAAAATGAAGATGATAATAACCAACTATTATGCACATATAATGTTGAGTATGATGAAAATTATGTAGAGGGAATACAGGACACTATTTCTCTACACAGAAAAAAACAGACCAATACACTATATACAATAAATGCTTTAAATGAGACGATTCGGTCTTTAAATAATGGTAAGCTAGATAAATCATATCCAGTTCCGTGGGAAAATTATCAAAACAAATTATTGCTAACAAATGAAAGCGGACTGAATGTTGTACCGACAAAAATCTTTAAAATAATAGATGTAACCAAGTGGGAGAAAAATATAGGTAATGTCTAAAAATAAAATTGTATTTTGCGAAATAAGGTTATATATATTACTGAATGAAAATTAATCAATTAACAATTAATCAAATAAGGAGATTATCAAATGGATATTAACGCAATCAAAAAGAGATTAACTCAGTTACAAGCCACAAATAATAGAACTTCAAACTTGTGGAAGCCTCAACCAGGCAAATCTCAAATTCGTATTGTTCCATACAAGCACAACACAGATTCCCCATTCATCGAATTGTTTTTTCACTATGATTTAGGTGGAAAATCTTATTTATCACCAATGTCTTTTGGAAGACCAGACCCTATTGAAGAGTTTGCTCAGAAACTTAAGACAAGCGGTAATAAAGAAGATTATCGATTAGCTAAGAAAATTGAAGCTAAGATGAGAACCTTTGCACCTATCGTCGTTCGTGGTGAAGAAAATGAGGGTGTGAAATTTTGGGGATTTGGAAAGACAGTTTATCAAGAACTTCTTTCAATAATCGCTGATCCAGATTATGGTGATATCACAGATTCTATGAATGGTCGTGATGTAACGGTTGAATTCAAAACAGCTGAAGAAACTGGCGCATCTTTTCCATCAACATCGATTCGTGTAAAACCAAATCAAACACCAATTACTGATGATTCTAATTTATTAGAGACAATCACAGAATCACAAAAAGACATTCGTGAGATTTATAACGAGTTGTCTTATGAAGAGTTAACCGATGTACTAAATAATTGGTTAAACCCATCAGAAGATTCTGAAAGTGAAACCTCACAGGAGACTAATTCATCTAACAACACAAACGCTCAACCTCAATCTACAGCAGCAGACGCGGGTGAAGCTTTTGATGAACTATTTAATAGTTAAGGAGACATAATATGTCGGTTAGAGATGAATTGGCTACCACGCTAGCTAAAAATCTAAATAGTAAATTTAAGGATATGAAAGTGGCATATTTTTTGGATGGTAGTGATACAACTCCAACAGATATAAAGGATTTTGTATCAACAGGTTCAACTATGTTAGATTTAGCCATATCCAATAAAAAGGATGGTGGTATAGCAGTTGGTAGAATCACAGAAATAAACGGGTTAGAGTCAAGTGGTAAATCATTACTTGGCGCACACATTCTCGCTGAAACTCAAAAGAAAGGTGGAGTAGCAATTTATATTGATACAGAAACCGCAGTTAGTAGAGAATTCTTAACGGTAATAGGTTTAGATGTAGAAAATATGTTATATCTACACTTAGAGACCGTAGAAGATATCTTCCAAGCCATTGAGGAAATTGTTGCTAAGGTAAGAGAATCCGATAAGGATAGGTTAGTTACAATTTTAGTTGATAGTTTGGCGGCAGCCTCAACTAATGTTGAGATGGAAGCTGACTTTGAAAAAGATGGTTGGGCTACTTCTAAAGCAATCATCGTTTCAAAAGCTATGAGAAAAATAACTCAAATGATTGGTAGAGAAAGGATAGCCTTAGTATTTACTAATCAGTTGAGACAAAAGCTTGGTGTTATGTTCGGTGACCCGTGGACAACATCAGGTGGTAAAGCACTACCATTTCATTCTTCAACTCGTATAAGGTTGAAAAATACAGGTCAAATAAAAGATACTAAAAAGAATACCATTGGTATGAAGATTAGGGCACAAGTAATCAAAAACAGACTTGGCCCGCCAATGAGACATTCTGATTTTAATCTTTACTTTGAAACAGGTATTGATAATGATGGTAGTTGGTTGCAAGTCTTAAAAGACCATAAGCTCTTAAAGCAAGGTGGTTCGTGGTATACAATGAATGACCATAAAGGTAAAGAACTTAAATTTCAATCTAAAGATTGGTCAACCCTTTTAGAGGATTTAGAATTTAAGTCTCATTGTTACGAACTAATTTGTGAAAAAGTTATTTTGAAATATGATGATGCATTCGGTATCGATGATGTTGTCACAGAAGAAATAACAGATGGCTAAAAATAGATATCTTTCTATTTTAAACCAAATCAAAGAGAGTGGTGGTAAGATAGATGGCGGACAGCCAAATGACAAAGTATTGATAATAGATGGCTTAAATACTTTTATTAGAGTGTTTAGTGTTATACCAACTACCAATGATGATGGTATTCATGTTGGTGGAATAGTTGGTTTTCTTAAATCAGTAGGTTATGCAATTAGTATGATTAGACCCACTAGAACCATTATAGTGTTTGATGGTAAAGGTGGGTCTAACCGCCGTCGTAAGATTTATTCAGAATACAAAAATAAAAAAAGAACTAAGTACAGATTAAATCGTTCAAATGATTTTTCATCGGTTGAGGATGAAAGACAAAATATGATTATGCAGTTATCACGTTCGGTCGAGTATCTCAATTGTTTACCAATGACAATAGTTTCTATTGATAATATTGAGGCTGATGATAGCATAGCTTATATATCTGAACAATGTCTTACAGATAGTAATATTGTAATAATGTCAACCGATAAAGATTTTTTACAACTTGTTAATGATAGGGTTAGTGTTTGGTCACCTGTAAGAAAAAAACTATACAAACCAAATGATATTTTAGAAGAGTATGGAATAGATTCTAAGAATTACATTTGGTATAGAGTTTTGGATGGAGACAAATCTGATAATATTCCTGGCGTCAAAGGTTTAGGTTTAAAAACTATTCAAAAAAAGTTTCCATTTTTAAATGAAAATCGTATAGTTAATATAGATGAGGTTATAAAAGAATTACCAAATGCAAAAGAGGTTATAGAATTAAATTACAAACTAATGCAATTATCCAATGTAGATATCTCAGGAAACGCAAAAATGAAAATTAGAAATTTGGTAAATAATCCTATTCAAAGATTAATAAAGGTAGATTTTCAAAAAATGTTTTTAGAGGATAAATTGTACGCAGCTCTACCTAATCTAAACAGTTGGTTAGCGACAACTTTTAACAGATTAAATAATATGGCTGAAAAGAGTTATGGGAAGAAAACGTAAATATTTTACAGAAGAAGAAAAGAAACAGGCACAAAAAAAGTGGCAGTCAGAACATTATGAGAGAAACAAAGAGGCCATTAAAAAGAAAGCTCGTAATAGATATGACAAAAAAAGAAAACAACAATTAGAATCGGAAAGGAGAAAAAGGTTATATGGAGAATGAAACAACTTTTACTAAATTTGGTAATTCGTTTCAATCAAAGGTTATATCTTTATTATTAACTAATAAATCTTTCTTACAAACAATTTCTGATATTCTCAAATCAAAATACTTTGATTCGGATGCTAATAAATGGTTAGTTGGAACAATCATTGGATATTTCTTAGAATACAAAACAGCTCCAACCTTAGAGGCTATCAAAATAAAAATAGATGATGAAGACAACGATGTTTTAAAAACTTCTGTAATCACAAAACTAAAAGATGCTTGGAATCTCAGAGAAGCATCTGATTTAAAATTTGTTGAAGAAAAAACTTTAGATTTTTGTAAAAATCAAACACTTAAAAATGCAATCGTACAATCTGTCGATTTACTTCAAAATGGTCAATATGACGACATAAAAGCAATCATAGATGAAGCTATGAAAGCTGGTGCGGCTAAAGATATTGGGCATGACTATATAGTAGGAATAGAGGAGAGATTAACTAAGTCAAGCAGAAGCACGGTCAAAACTGGATGGAATGTTATTGATGAAATTATGGATGGTGGTTTAGGTGGTGGTGAGTTAGGTGTTATGGTGGCGCCCGCAGGTATTGGTAAATCGTGGTGTTTACAAGCAGTTGGTGCATCAGCAGTAAAAAGAGGTTTATCTGTGGTGCACTATACATTAGAGTTGAACGAAAACTATGTCGGTCTAAGATATGATTCTATATTTAGTGGAGTTACAACTGCTAACATAAAATATTATAAAGAAGATGTACAAAAGAAAATTAGTGAATTGGATGGTAGGTTGATAATTAAATACTATCCTACAAAATCAATCACAGTTCAAACTTTATCTGCTCATCTCAAACAACTAGAACTACAGGATATGAAACCTGATTTGATGATTGTTGATTATGCAGATTTATTAATTGGGACAGGTAGAGAAAAAAGACATATATTAGAATCCATATATGAAGATTTAAGGGGATTAGCTGGTGAGTTTGATACGCCTGTGTGGACTGCATCACAAGCAAATCGTTCTTCATTAGAGGAGGAAATTATAGATGCGAGTAAAGTTGCGGAGAGTTATGCAAAAGTTATGATAGCTGATTTTGTAGTATCACTAAGTAGAAAAGTTGAGGACAAAATATCAAATACAGGTAGATTTCACGTAATAAAAAATAGATTCGGAATAGACGGTATTACTTATCCAGCTATGATGAATACAAACATAGGTAAAATTGAAGTGCATGAATCAACTTCAAAAAGTGGCAAGGAACAACAATCTAAAATGGATAATTCTGAGGAGTATTTGCGTAAAACATTATCAAACAAATATAACGATATGAATAAATCTGTGGATGGTTTTGAATAAAGTTAAGTATATATTATATTTAGTTATGAGTTTTTTATATGGAAACAGAAACAATATATACTTCGGTTAGGAGAAAGTTTTAAATGGAAAAATTTAAGTTATCTGATAATTTTCTTAATAAATTTAAGAGAAAAAAGGCACCATTTGGTTTTAACGGATTAGGTGAATTGGTTTATATGAGAACATATTCTCGTATAAAAGAGAATGGTAAAAATGAAAGATGGTGGGAAACGGTTCAGAGGGTTGTAGAGGGAACATACTCAATGCAAAAAGAACATATTGAATCCTTATCGTTGGGTTGGAATGCTTGGCAAGCACAAAAGTCAGCACAAGAAATGTATGAACGTATTTTTAATATGAAATTTCTACCTCCTGGTCGTGGTTTGTGGGCTATGGGTACACCTATTACAGAGGAAAAAGGATTGTACGCAGCACTTAACAATTGCGCATTTGTATCTACCAAAACATTAAAAGAGGATTATTCCAAACCATTTTGTTTTTTGATGGATGCCTCAATGTTGGGTGTCGGTGTTGGTTTTGATACAAAGGGTGCTGGAGAAATAGTCATTAAGGGTATAAATAAAAATAGAAATGAGGAGACATTTGAAATACCTGATACTCGTGAGGGTTGGGTAGAATCTCTTAGGTTATTATTAGAAAGTTACTTTCACGGATTACCTAAAATGAATTTTGATTATGAATCCATTAGACCCGCTGGTGAACCGATAAAAGGATTTGGTGGTGTGTCAAGTGGACCTGAACCACTCAAAGAAGTCCACGAAGATATTAGAAAGGTTTTAGAGAAAAATAGCGGAGAACCAATAACAATAACTACAATAGTAGATATTATGAATCTTATAGGAAAGTGTGTTGTGGCTGGTAATGTAAGAAGAACTGCCGAAATTGTGTTTGGTGACCCACATAATGAAGAATATTTAGACTTAAAAAATTATAAAGTGAATCCTCAAAGAGAAACCTATGGTTGGACATCCAATAATAGTATTTTTGCAGAGTTAGGAATGGATTACACAGAAGCTGCAAAAAGAATAATAGATAATGGTGAGCCAGGTTTTGCTTGGTTAGATAATATGAGACATTATTCTCGTATGAAAAATGGTGGTGATAACAAAGACCATAGAGCTATGGGCGGTAATCCGTGTTTAGAGCAAACCTTAGAGTCATATGAATTGTGTTGTTTGGTTGAAACATTTCCTAGCAATCACGATTCATTTGAGGATTATGCTCGTACATTAAAATACGCATATCTTTATGCAAAAACAGTCACATTGGGTGGAACCCATTGGGCTGACACAAATAGGGTTATGTTGAGAAATAGAAGAATTGGTTGTAGTGTAAGCGGAGTCGCACAATTTATTACAAAAAATGGATTAGGTGAGTTAAAGGATTGGTTGGAAGATGGTTACGATGTCATAAAAAAATGGGATACAAAATATTCAGATTGGTTCGCAGTCCCACGTTCAATCAAAACTACCTCAGTTAAACCAAGCGGTACGGTATCTTTATTAGCTGGTGCTACACCAGGCTTACATTATCCTGAGAGTAGATTTTACATAAGAAGAATTAGGTTATCAAAACACTCAGAGTTAATAGAACCTATGAAAAAAGCAGGTTATAAGATAGAACCAGCCTTTGGTTCAGAGGATACAACTTCGGTTGTCGAAGTACCTGTTGATGTTGGTGAAGGGATAAGAACCGCATCAGAGTTATCAATATGGGAACAATTCTCTTTAGCAGCTTTTATGCAACGACATTGGGCTGATAATCAGGTTAGTTGTACGGTTACGTTCAATCCAGAAACAGAGGGGGATGAAATATCGCATGTGTTGAATTATTTTCAATACCATTTAAAGGGTATTTCACTATTACCACGACATGATTATGGTGCTTACAAACAAATGCCATATGAGTCTATAGATGAAAATGAATACAAAAAACAAGTTAGTAAACTTGGTAAGCTATCATTTGGAGTTATTAAAAATGAAGAAGCTGAAATTGATAAGTTCTGTAATAATGATAGTTGTGAAGTTCCCTCTTTAACTGGTGATAACGATGACCAAGAATACGCAAACTAATAATTTCACATACAAAAAGCGGACAGGCAGTAGACACACCTGTGAAAAAATGTGTCGTTCATAACAATAATAAGGAGATTCGATATGAAAAGTCGTAATCTAATTGCTATGATGATGACTCTACTAACACCGATGATGTTGTTTGCACAATCGGTATCAGGAAAAGTTACATCAGAAGCAGGAGACCCCTTAGCAAACGCTAACATTGTCGTAGTAGGAACCGATTTAGGTACTGTTTCCGATGAAACTGGTACATTTGTACTTGACTTAGGTGCCGGTGACTACACAATTACAGCGACTGTTATAGGGTTTAAACCACAATCACTTATAGTGAAGATAAACGAGGGAGACACAGATTTAATGATGGCTTTCGTTCTTCCACTAAATGTGATTGAATTATCAGACGTTGAGGTTTTGGCTTCAAGGGCTGATGAAAAAACACCTGTAGCTTACACAACCGTTAGTAAAGAAGAGTTAGAAGTTCGTCTTGGTTCACAAGACATTCCAATGGCTCTGAATACTACACCAAGTGTATATGCAACACAACAAGGTGGTGGTGCGGGTGATGCTCGTATCAATGTTCGTGGATTCAACCAAAGAAACGTAGCAGTTATGATTAACGGAGTTCCCCAAAATGATATGGAGAACGGCTGGGTNTATTGGAGTAATTGGGANGGAGTNGCAGANGCNGCTAANTCTATTCAGTTACANAGAGGNCTATCAGCAGTTAATCTAGCNACACCATCTATTGGTGGAACTATGAACATCATTACAGACCCAGCGTCAAACGAGAGAGGTGGTAAGTTTAAACAAGAGGGTGGTGCAGGTAATTTCTTGAAGACAACTTTCAACTACAATACTGGTTTGATGTTAGGTGATAAGTTAGCACTTAGTGGTACANTNGTTCGTAAGACTGGTGATGGTATCATTGACGCTACTTGGACAGATGCNTGGGCATACTANTTAGGTAGTAGTTTNCAACTCAACGANGACCATCGTTTTGAACTTTANGCNATTGGTGCTCCACAAAGACATGGACANAATCTATACAAACAGAACATAGCTACTTACTCACAGGAGTTGGCGGGTGATATTGATGGATATGATGTAACTGCTTTCGCAGAGGGTAATAAGTTTGAAACAGAGGCTGGTAGAACATTTAACCAAAATTGGGGGCCTGTAAGTTCTGACTANACAGGTAAACAATATTGGTATATGTATGGTGTCGGTGGATTATTCGGTGGTGGAAACCAACCAAGATACAATGCTAACTTCTTGAATGAAAGAGAAAACTTCTTTCATAAACCATTGGTTAACCTTAACCATTTTATGACCATTAACGAAAAGACAAGACTAAGTTCAGTATTGTATTGGAGTGGTGGTTCAGGTGGTGGTACTGGTACTTATGGTTCATCATTCAGAAAACCAGCAGTTGATGGTAATAGATGGTGGGCTAGTTCACCTTGGGGTTGGGATTGGGATGCAGCTATTGCAACCAACTCTGATAGGGTAGATACTAAGTTCCATCCAACAGAGAATCGTTCAAAGGGTATCTTACGTAACTCAATCAACAGACAAAACACTTATGGTTTGATTTCTAAACTTAACTACGATGTTAGTGATGAGTTAGAAATACAAGTCGGTCTTGATTGGAGAACAGCAGGTATTGAACACGCTCGTGANGTNCGTGACNTACTTGGTGGTGACTACTATGTNGACTACGCTGACGACAANGCACCTGATGGTAAAGTTGTTCGTTTAGGTGATGAAATTGCTTATCACAACTCTACAACCGTAGATTGGATTGGTGGATTCTTACAAGGTAACTACACNAAGGATAAACTAAANCTATATGGTATGGGTGGANTATCAAGTATTAAATATACTTACCAAGACCACTTTACAGTAGCTAACGAAGTAGTTGAAGCTGATGCTATTTCTACTTTCCAAATCAAGGGTGGAGCTATGTATGACGTAGACGACAACGTTAGTATTTTTGCTAACACAGGATACGTTCAGAAACCACCAATTATGGATAACGTAATCTACTATGATGGNACNGTTGCTTCAGACCCATCTAACGAGAAGTTTGTCAGTTCAGAAGCTGGTGTAAACTTCAACACCGAAAATGTAGCGGTTAAAGTAAGTGCTTATAACACCGATTGGATGGATAGAAACCTAACCAAAGCAGTAACAACAGGTCAAGGTGACTCAGGTGATACCGACGTTATTTTCTTGAGTGGTATCAATCAGAAACACCAAGGTCTTGAGATTGAAGCTTCTATGAAACTTAATGATATGATTCGTTTAGACGGAGCGGTATCATTTGGTAATTGGAAGTTTGATGGAGACGCAAAAGGTAACTACCAAGAGAATGAGTATAATGCAGAAGGTCAAGTCATTGGTTTAAAGACCACACCTTACTCTTACGCACTTGATGGATTGTGGGTAGGTGATATGCCTCAAACAGCTTATGTTATGGGTGCTACACTTACACCAATCAAAGGTCTTAGACTACAAGGTATTTTAAAAATGTATGATAAGAACTACTCGGATTGGAGTCCAAACGCACGTGAGTATGATGGTAGTGATGCTGATGCTGACAGAAGTCAAGTGTGGCAAGCACCAAAGTACAATCGT
>FUFK010726063.1_pt1 | contig 19382 bp, 16 predicted proteins | sample 1021851 | NCBI WGS metagenome assembly FUFK01 (sample SAMEA51879418, study PRJEB19060) | metagenome
ATACCTCGTAATAATGTATCTGGTCTAAATATCTCTAATTGCACATTCTTACCTTCTTTGTTACGAAGTGCCTGGTACACTAAATCTCCTTGACCTTGTATTCGTATAGCTTTTCTAAATGGTCTTTCTATTTGATCAGATATATTTATAGGCATATCTACTACCAAGTCATTAACAAGTTGGAAACCTCTAATAGCAAATGACAACATTTCAGGTGTCTGTGTAACATCATCTGTATTTATTTCTATCTTACCTGCGATCCATCTACCATCTACAAGTGTCATAACTTCTTCTTCTCCACCTGTACCAGAAAATATAGATACTTGNTCTGCCCAAGTAGCAGNATCNGNNNTNTTTATATCTGCTGCAATAGTTGAACTAAATAATTTTACTGATCCTGATACAACTGCATTTGTATTTAATTTTGCACCAACCCATTGTTTTTTCTCTGATGTAAAAAAGTCTGCAAGAGGTGTAATAATGTAACCAGTAGATACATAGTTTGTGCTTTCTCTATACGAACCACCACCAGATACAGTTGCAAATATTCTGTCAGANAATACTGCTATGCCTTCTACTATGCCACTTTCTGCAAACTCTANATCTCTAGCTATACCACCTGTTGGTAAATAATATCGCCACAGATTTGTCTTACTTGCACTATCTACTATGCCTGTATAAATACTATCTCTAGTAGATATAATTTTATAAGGTGCTTGGTTAAGTGTTGTTGTTCCATCACCCCATTGTTTTATCAACTGTGCATTTACAAGTACATACAAACTATTAGCATTTGTTATCTCTGCTCTGTACAATCTGCCGATCTTACCACTAGCAGTATTCTGATATGTGCCGTAAAATATAAAACCTTGTGCTGCATCTATCGCATTAGGTACTTCACCCTCTACAAATGTTTGACCTTTTAATGCAAGTGTTGCTGATTCATCTGCAAAAGAATATATATATCCATCATCTGCTGTTGCTAATACAACTGCACCTGCATCACAAACATCTGTCCAGCTTCTACCATTTCTTAATGTATGAATAGTTGTATCAGCACCTGCTGATGAAGAAGATGGCTCTATTTCATAAAGAACACCAGATGTGTCTGATGCAATTAATCTACCTTTAGCAGACCACAACCTACTGTAAGTATTGTCAGAGTTGTAACTACCATAAGTATTAGTTGCAGTTCTTTGATATATAACACCATTAGCAACAAGAAATAATTGATTACCCATTACAGCCATACCAGTAATAGCATTACCAGAACTAGGTTTACCTTGACCAGAAGATCCATCTTGTGCTGGTGTTCCTGTAAGTGGTGTTGTGATTTTCATAAGTGTATCACCATCTGCATAAAATATTGTTCCATCTAATTCCTGCATATATAAATTTGTATTAGAAGAAGTTAATGTTTCATCTGTGCTGTGCAGTAATGACACTTTGTATTCTTGTCCTACTTGCTTACCACTAAATACATCTATACCTTTGCTATCCCAATATCTTTGAAAATCATTTTCTCCTGCATTTCTTTTATGTGCTTTATCTAAACCAGATCCACCTGCAAAGTCTGTTCTAGAAAATATCTGACCAAACTCCTGTTGGAAATCTTCTGGTGTTTCTGATGTCTGTATAGCTTGTGCCTGTAGTGGAGCAGTATTTATATTCATTTGCCTACCAGGGCCTACAGCAAATCTTAAAAATAAGTCATCTAAGTTAGCTTCAAAACCTTGTGATTCAGGTGCAGATGTATTGCTAGGTGAAGGTAATACTGCCATTATGCACTATAGTTTATGTTCATTATTGATACAGGAGCAGGATATAAAGAACGCAAGTTCCCTCTTGCTTCATCTATCAACAATGACCTAAGTCTAAGTAGTGCATTTCTAAGTCTTTCTCCTGATCCTACTGGATAACTTTCAGCAGCTAGTTTCTCTGTAATAAATTCTTGTGTTGAGGCATCTATATCTGTAGCACCTACAATGTCAGCTACAGCACCTACCATTACGATCTGCTCATACTCATCTGATATAAGACAATCAGTAGCTAAATCTACAGTTTCTGANGTNGGTCTNACAAACTTTCTTTTTACAACTAAATGTACTGTTTTACCATTTGATGTATTAAAAAACTGTACAGCAGTATTAGTTGTTGATGGTGGAAAATCTCTAAGTAACTCTATACCAGCAGATGTGTATTGTTCTCCACTAGCATTTTGTACATATGATGTCAATACTTCTACTGTACTTGCAGGAACTTCTGCATAAGTAGTTGTTGAAGTTACATTGGTTGTTGTTACATTGTATAAAGTTGGATACAACCTTACTATGTTATCTGCTACTGCATCAAACACAGATTTGCGAGGAAATGTAGGGTTTATAAAAATATTTGTTTCATCAGCGTGTGTNGCAGCAGTTGTACCTGCNTANCCTCTTGATACNGTNANTGTTCTAGTTGATGTATTTGCAGCAGTAACAAGCATAAGTTCTTGATCNACTTCTACTAATGCTCCNTTACCTAANAAGTTTTCTTCTTCAGATGAAAATAGTCCTGATTCATACACAAGTGATGTACTTGTGGTGTCTGACATAGCTCCATCTAAACGAGAAAACGCAGATAAATCATCTGGTTTNTTTAAAAAATCTCTATATATTCTATCTACAAGTGTGCTTACTGCTGCCATATATNCCTATGTTACTAGAGGGAGAAGTATTTATCTCCCTCTAATAAATATACTATCTATTTCCTAATTAGGAAGTAGATGTACTGTGAATGTTACCGTGGAACTGTTCTGGTCCATAGTTTAATCCCACTTCTCCATAGAGTTGGAATTTATATGCAGCACCAGTTTGTGCCAATGGTTCAACAAAGAAGTGTCCTTTTCCAGGGATATCTAAGAATACAGGAGCACAATATGCCATATCCACAATTAATATTTGTGAAGCAGGTATATGTCTTGCGTATTGTATTCCGATTTCACCGAAATCAGTTTCTATTGTTGTAATGTTTACACCACCAACGTTTCTATCTCTTGGGGCTAGTGCCAATGCAGATGAGAACAATGATGATAGTTTTTGCTTGTTAAAAGCGTTAGCGAAGATAACTGGTTGCTCAAATGGAGCTCCGTTATCTGCCATACTTTTAAGACAAGCATCAATATCAGCTTGTGTAAGTGCATCTCCTCCAGCATCAATCTTGTTAGTTGTAAGTGCTGCACCAAGACCTCTGGTCTTTCTTGCAGTAGATACATCTGTATCAGCTTGATATGTGCCTTGGAAGAATGAGAATTCAATATCTCTAGCAGCTCTTTTCATAGCTAAGTCTAGTTGGAAAGCAAGTTCGTCTTGAACTGGTTGATTTCCAAGTATTGATTCTCCGCTTATGTTGCCAGTTGCAGCTTGTTTTGTGTAGGAAACATTAACACCATATTGCATAATTTGTGTAACGTTTACTACTTGACTTCTGGTTCTAGCAGCATAAGTTGGGTCTGCACCCTCAACAGCAACTGTTTGAGCAGCTGTTGCATTGTCAACTGTTTGCCAAGTAAATTGTTTGGACTTCGTGGAGACTCCTCCAGTCATTCCACCCATCATAGAAAGTAAAGGTGTATCTGAAGGTGTGATATTAAATAACTCGCCTACGAAATTAGGTAAGTCATAGGTATCTCCCATTCCTGAAATTGCACCCATTTTTTTCTCCTTTTATTTCTTGTCTAATAGTTGTCTTAATTTGTCTGCTTTGAGATTTGAACTGGTAGACCAGTCTCCATCAGCTTGTGCTTGTGCTATCTGGTCATCTATGCCTACTGGTTCAACAGGAACAGATGCTTCAATTACAGTATCTAAACTTTCCTGGCTAGTTACTACTCTTGACTTTTGAGCAGCTTGTGGGTCAGGTGTGGTAGGACTTTCTGAGGTCCATCCATATTGGTCCTGAGCAAACTGCTGTATAGCATCAGAGGTTAACTCACCTTTATATAAGTCTTTCAACGCTTTGCCCTGTCCAGAGGAAGGGTCAAATCCTGCTTCTTTAATAGCATTATCTGCTTGAACAGTCTTGTACTCTTTCTCAACAGCTTCAAGCTCTTTAATGCGTTCACGCATTTGCTTGATAGCGTTATTATCCTCTTGTGTTTCTTCTACTGTTTCGTTCATCTCGTTTTCCATTTTTTCTCCTACTCCAAGTTTCTACTAACTGCATTATCCTTGGGAATATAATGCGATAGGCGACAAAGTAAAATAAAGAATAACTAGAATTGTCAGCCACTTCTGGGCTATTCAGATACAGGCGAATTGTACTACGCAGTTTACACGCCAGGTATAAACCGGAAATGCAGAGTCAATTTTTTACGCAGACTACCGCTATGCGTTAATTTAATTATACCACTAGATATAGTATGTCAAGTCTATTCCTGTGTAAGACCTGTTACCCTACGACCTCTTCTTGCCGCACCTGTAAGAGGTGTAAATCTTGTTTGTTCTTCTGCTTCAAGCACTCTTATTTCTTCTAATTCTTCAGGTGACCTAAATACTGCAGCTTCTGTAAACTCTTCTACATCAAACAAATCTTCTTCTGCAACTTCTCTACCACCTCTTTGTTGTAGCTCTTGTATTCTTGGAACTTGTATTTGTGCTGCTTGGAATGTCTCTCTAGCTTGTCTTTGTGTTACACCAAACCTTTGAAGTCTTTCTATTTGTGTTTGGTCTAATTCAAAACCTCTTGCTTCGGCTTCTCCTCCTATTTGTGACTGTGCTATTTGTCCAGACAATATAGCATCACCTAATGTTGTATCTACTGCTGCTACAAATATTGATTCTTCTGATAAATCAATACCAAAATTAGTTGCATAATATTCTTTCACTTCAGGTATGTTTTGTTCTATACCGCTATAGACAGTGTTAAGTCTTGATTGAAACTCTGTTGGTGCAACATCTCCTTCTATAAGTTGAGCAAAATTATTCGCAAATATATCTGGATTAACACCAAATTTTCTTAGGTCATCCTTGTAAGATTCTATAACAGAACCATATTCTGCTTCTGATAATCTTACAGAACCGTCAGCTCTTTTATTTCCTGGAAAAAAATTATCATAGTTATCATCTGCTCTCACTGCGTTTAACGCTAGATTCACATTTTTATCAAAGTCAATATACTTTTCTATAAATAAATCTACTAGAGCATCCGGTAAAAATGGATAAAGTGTTTTTACTTCTTGTTCAAAGTTTGCCATTATACTATTCTAACTCCCTGACCAAACACTTTCATAGCATCTAAAGCTTCATTAACTACTTTATCTACGCCTTGTTCTAATCCTTTTTCTGTAAGATATTTATTTACTTTGGTTGAATCATTTAACTTTAACACTTCTTGAAATACATCACTTGTAGTATCAATTTGTGTTCCCCACGCATTATTTGTAAAGTTTTGCCAAGGAGCAGCAAACTCTTCGTAAGTAACATTTTCTTCATACATAGGAAACAAACTTTTCTTTTGTGATGTTAATTTTTTAATAAGTTCTGTTTCGTAATCAACGTCATTTCTTAATTTGCCAGCCTCTTCTGCAATCAAAGTATCATTAATATTACCAAAAACTGGACCTAAATATCTATTATATAATTGTGAAACTCTATCTTCACCTGCTGTAGTAGAATCAATATCTACGCCTGATATAAAATCTTGAAGCTCTGTGTCTAAATTTCCTACTTTTGATGGGTCAGCAATTAATGATATTTGGTCTTGTGTATATACGCTAGACCAACTGCCACTTGTAAATTTATTAGAAACCCAATTAATAACATTTTCTGGTGGATTAGCTATACCTGCTTCTTGCATCAAATTACGTATTTGTATTTTATCATCTTGTATTTTGCTTTGTGCATCTTGAGGTAATTCGTCTAATGGTTTTCCTTGTGATAACAACAACCAATCTCTTTCATCTTGTGTGTGTGTTCTCCACCAATTTGTTGTTTTCCATTCTGCTTCTGTTACTGCACGACCTTCAAGTGTTGCTTCTGCTAACAAAAACACCATTTCTTCACTATCTAACCAAGGTCTTAATTCTGCTTCTTTATCAAGATAATCAATAAATCCTTCCCAAGGAGTAAGACCAGTTTGTAAATATTCAGGGTTATATAACTCAGCAACGTTTCCAAAAGCTACTGTAGAATTTATATACTCAGAATTTACTTCTCTAAATTCTTGTTTGTCAAAAGTTAAAGGTAATAAACCTCTTACGTCTTGTTCGGTTGCACTGTAATTTATTTGTAAATTAGTTCCAGGTATTGGATATAAAATAAAATACATATCTCCCGACTTTACAATTTCGCCTCCTTGAGGTATTGTTTGTAAGTTTTCTACAGGTATACCGTTTTCTGTAACTACTACTTCACCACTTTCATCTACAGTTGTATAATCTTTAGGGTCATAATTTGTGTTACCAATACCAACAACACTTTCTCTTTCATCCATAGGTGTTGAAGCATCTTCTCCACCATAATCTCCTGGGTAGTTTGGAGTAAGAAGTTCTGGAGATTGATAGTTTTTATCTGCGTCTTTATATCCTTCTCTACCTGGTATTTCTCCAGCTAATAATCTTTCATACTCTGATTTTGTAAAACCTCTAGCTTTGTCTAATTCAGTAAGTACATTATTGGCTGTTGTTCTAGCTCCATTAGGTCCATAAACTACTATTTGTGCCATTACATTCTCCCCAAGCTAGCAAATAATTTAACAAACACATCATTAATTTTTTGTTTTCTCGGTGTCATAGTTCTTTGTTCTATTTCTTTAGCTCTAAATGCTTCTTGTTGTCTTTGTCTTAAAAAGTTTTCTTGTTGCATTGGTTGTGGCTCTACAGTAGGTTCTTCTACCTTTGGTGTTTCTACAACTTCTTCTNCTGTTTCTTCTTCCATCTTTACCTCATCTTTAGGTTGTAAAGACTGCATATATGCTTCCATAGCATTGGTAGCCATATTCCAATCTTTTTGCTCTCTGTTCACTGGTTTGTTACCACCATTATATGCAGACCAAGCTTCCCAACCAGTAGGACTATTTTTACTTCTCTTCCTATCTGACCATATTTTGAAAGCAGCCTCTGCATTGTTCAAAGGGTCTTTTAACCATTCTACAGCATCTTCCCTAGTATTTACACCTCTTTGCTTAAACCATTTACGCATAGGATTATCTTTGCCTTTTTTATCCCAATGTGGTTTTAAATCTACTTGAAATAATCCTACAGCAGGGTCATCAGCTTTTTCTTGTAAAGCAGTTGGTACACCTTTAGATTCAAGTAATACTATTCTTACTGCTTCAGGTATTTCTTTTTCTGGAAAGCCTGCCTTTTTTGCAAAACCTGCAATATCACTAGGACTTAATCCACCTTCTACATCATATGGATTTTCAGCCACCGATGCTCCTGAGCCCAGCAACACTAGACTTAATAATATTGGCAACATTTTGTGTTTGCTCCCTTCTTTGATTTAAGTCCATTTCAGGTTTAAATAGCTCTCTAACTTTAGAAGTAAATTTTTCTTCTGCGTTTTCAACAACTACCTCTGGTTCTTCTAACTTTCTAACACCACCAGTAGCTATATTTCTACCTTCAAAATTAATTTTTTCCATTTCATATTGTGGACCTGCTTGTGCAATTAAAGCACTTACTCCTTGTTCAAACTCTTCTGTTTTGTAACCTGACAAAATGCCAGTAAGTATATCTAATTCTTCTTTAGTAGGTTCTCTACCTATCTCTCTTTTTACAGATGTAATTACTGTATTTGTTATTTCGTTATAATCTAGTTGAGGTTTGTCAGGTATTTCAGATAAATCTAATTTTGGATTAGTTAATACTCTATTTAAAAATCCTCTCCACTTACTACCATTATTGTTGGAATCTTTAAGTAATTCATTAAATTTTTGATAAGTTACTTCATCTAATATTCCTGCAAAATATGAACCTTGTTTTAAATATCCTGCATCTTGTAGTTGTTGTTGTATTTCTTTAATTTGTGATTCTGTTCTAAAAGAATCTAATATTGTTTTTGCGTCACCTGTTACATAAGGAACAAAACCAGGAAACTCTCTTACTAAATAATCGTATGTATTTACCACCTCTCCATTTACCACTATCTCATTGGGTAAACCAACTGGGTCTTTAAGTATTCTTTCTTCTTGTACATCTTTTATTGCGTCAAAATTTGCTCGTAAATCTACACCAAAATTATCAAATATATACTTAACTCTTGCATCAACACCTACAACTTCTGGTGGTATAACATAATTGTTAGCTGCTACTATTTGATTTATATAACTAATAAATTCTAAATTATTTTCTAATTCTTCTCCGTTAGACATTATCCTCCGACTTTATATCTCTTATTGTATTGTATCTCATAACTTAACACTTCATCGTAAACAACAGCAAAATCTGCATTTTCTGATATTAATATATTTGCTACTTCTCTTAATTGCTCTCTTTCATATTGTGCAATATCAGAATTACCAGTTGCAAGTTGTCTTTCAAGTTCTTTTTTATTTTCTGGAAATGTATAAGTTTTTGATTTGTTAGACAAATTAATTAAAGCTATATTTCTTCTTTGAAAGTATTCTTTGATGTATTGTTGTACTTCATAATTTTCTAATGAGTCATCAAATGCTATTTGTTCTAACTCATTCATTTTAGTTACCCAACGTGACCTGTAATCTTTAGGTTCTCTTACTTTTCTTCCTACAAGGGCTTCATAGTTTATTTCTGTTCTCCCGTCACCAAATGGAAAATCCTCTCTACAATTTGTTAAAACATTATTTCTAGCATCCCTTGCTTTTTGACTATTATCTCCTCTATACATTTTTGTACCTGATTCATAACATATGTTAAATAAAAATTCTTGTGCCTCTATCATAAAAAATATAGGGTCAATAGCTTCTTTATCTCCTTTACGTATTTGTTCAAAAAATAACGTTGGTTCTAACTCTCCTGCCTCACTAATACCAGACATTAAATAAAGATATGTTTCATCATATTTTTCTACAATTTCTGGATTTGCTTCTGCAAACGCTAAGTCTTCTCTTGTTCGTGGAGACTTACCTGCAAGGTCATCGTACTTACCTTGTTTAGATAAAGCATTAGATACAACACCAGATAAATCTTCAATACTATTTACACCTGTCATTTGTGAGAATGTTAACCAAGCGTAGAAAGGACCGTCTGTTTCTCCAAACTCTTCAATCATAGATTGTTGTAATTCAGAATAAAATAAACTCAATACTCCTATTCCTACGTAATGTTTACCGTCTTCTATATCTATTTTTCCTAAATCCATATCTGCTATTACTGCATCTACAAAAGGTTTAAATCTTACACCTACATCTTCACCTTGTATATCTAAAGGTGTTTGAAATATTAATCTAGGTGGAGATGGAGCAAAAGATTTTAAAATGCCTTCAAATAATAATCTTGCTGCTGTACCCTCTACAACTTTTCTATCAAACTCCCTAAACTGTTCTTCAGTTTGTAAAGGAGTGTGTGTGTTTGCTCCTACTATTTTTACTTGGTCTAAAGCCCTACTGTTTATAGTTTCTTGTTGAAATATACTTTGCAAGTTTCCTGTTGCTGCTATTTCTGCTGATGATAACAATGACTTTAAATAGCTAGGTATAAATATTCTTCCTAATACTGTAGGAACACTACTTGGTGAGAGTTCATCTAAATCTTCAATAGGTGTGCCATAAGGTACAATAATTTTATATGTGTCTCTACCAAATATTTTTTTAAGTTCCCCAGAAAATGCACCTATAAGTACACCTACAACAGGTCCTACGCCTGGCAATAATGTTGCACCAACTAAATTAAATCCACTTAGAGGCACAGTTACGTATGGTTTTAATTTACTTGCTCCTTCGCCTAATATTTTATTTGCCATAAATCCTGGTATAGGAATAGCCACATAATCATCTTCTGTTAATGGGTCTTTATATATAATGCCTTCATTTCTTCCTGCTTTTATACCGTGTGTTACTTTAGTTGCAGCACTTGGTTTTTGTCTTATACCTTTTAACATAGAAAATCCTACTTCTTTAAATGCTTCAAAAAACGGAAATGTAAATCTTAAAGTATCAGCTGCTAAACCTTTGTTACTTAAATTGTAAAATATTCTATCGCTTTCTTGTTTTGCAAATGTTTGTGCTCTTAAATCCAATGCTTCAAGCGACAACTTAGGCAGATTATTTTTTTGTACTAGCTCTTGTATTTCTGCAGTTGATTTTCTTAATTCTGGATGTAGCTCATAAAGTTCTTTACGTAAAGATTTAGGCAGTTTTTTTATTCTACCTACAATATTAGTAAGTGCTTTTTCGTCTGCTATAAATACATCCTCTGCTATCTTTCTAAAATATAATTGTTTGTAAAAAGGTATTCTTATAGCGTTTGCTTCTATAGAAGATGCAAAATACCAAATAGCGTCTTGCCAAGTTTGAAAACCTTTTCTACCTTGTTCTTTTAACCAGTCATCAAAATTATCAGCAATTTTTAAATCTAAAGGAGTTGGTATTTCTGTAGGTCTTTTACCTCCTGCTGTGCGTAACATATCTTCTATACCTTCTGTAACTGCTTTTATGTTTTCTGTTCTTTTTCTATCAAAACTTCTCATATCTACTTTTTTATAAACACCTGTTATAAAACTTTCCAGTAACTCAGAGTTGCCTCCGGTTAAATTAAGAATATGGTTTTGATAAGCTTGTAGTTCTTGTAATACTTCTTTTGCAGATGTTGTAACTTCGTCAGCATCTAAAGATACAAGGTAGTCATCCCATAATTCTTTTTTATCTCCACTCCAAAACCTATCTGCAAGCTCATTTAAAGATTTGTTATTTACTGTGTAATCAGAAACTAATTGTGTAATATCATCTTGCCACATACCTGAAAATTGTATTCTTAAAGATTCAACAGCTTTTTTCATTTTTAAAACACCAGATTGTGTATTCTCAAATATTTCATCGTTATATTTAGCTAACTCAAAATTTTCTCTAAATGCTTTTTTAAGAGCTTTTGGTCCTGCTATTTTTGTTCTAGCAACACCTAATGCTTTTTCTAACTCTCCTTGTAATTGTCTGTTTGAAAATCCTCCTTCTTTAAATGCACGACCTAATATATCTTCTGGTACATTCATTAAATATTCAAAGTAGGCTCCTGAACCTAATGAGTCTAAACCATACAAATACCCTCTAAATAATCCTTCTAAAGTTAGTCTTGTTGGATATGCAAGTCTTGTAGGTAACATAGCTGTACTCCAAGCCATTTGTTTACCCCACAACCAGTCTGATAAATCAGTAAATGTTTCTGGTAAAGCTAAATCTAAATCATCTAATGTTAATTGTGCTTCATCTAAAAATTTGCCAAGAGGAGTATCTGAGTTTACTCTTCTTCCTAATTTACCAATAGGTCTTGATAATACTTGGTCTAACGTATTTACTGTTCTTTTAACATCTCTAAAGTCTGTAAAATAAAAAGTATGAGACATAGTTTGATAAGGGAACGGTATATCCTCTACTTGTGGTTTTCCGTTATAAATACCTAATCTTTTTATAGCCCTTGTTTCTGCACCGTCTCTAGGTGTTGTATAAGCAACGTCTGTTCCTTGAAATTTTTGTAAAGTTTTNTCTGACCATTTTTGGTAACTTTTTTTGGTTTGATTATTTTTGGCATATTTATTAATTAAATGCCCATAAAAATCTTTTACAAGTATTTTTTGTGCAAGCCCATATTTTTTGTTAGCAAGAGCATCTGTCAGTTCTAAACCTATTTTATTTGCAAAACCTTTTTCTACTCTAGCTAGTGATGCAAAGTTTATAAATGTTTCCATAGTTTCTGTTAAATTATCAAGATTGACTTCTTGTTGAGGTACATATTTACCTAAAGTACTTAAAGGGTCACCAGCTTTAGCGGCTGCTTGGTCATCTCTTAGCTTTTTGTAACTTGCATTATTTAACCAGTCAGGTATAACTTTTGTACCATTAAAACTTGGTGTATTCCAAACTGTACCTTCAAACAATACTTCTTCGTAAGCAGCAAATACTTCTTCTTTTGTATTTGCATCGTATAATTTTTTTGCAAATATTGGGTCTTTATTTGCCCTCACTAATGTTAAAAATTTGTCTGGGCTTTTATCGTTAATTATAAAATCTACTAACTCATCGCTAACATCTTCTTTTATAAACGTTTGTGCTAAATCTGTAGCCTCTTCTAATTTGCCTGCCTTTTGTAATTTAACAAGCTTTCTTAGTACTTCGTTGCCTTTTTGCAAAGCCTTTGCTGGTTTGTTTAGTAAATTAGCAGGGTCTAATGCCATTAAAGTTGCTGCATCAATTATGCCGGAAACCCAAAAATCAGCTCTTTCGTTTTCAATACCTAGTAAATCTGATATATACCTACCGCCAGTTATGGTTCTGTTGTTATATAGGTTTGCTTCTTTTACTTCATTTGCTAAATCTACAGCTTCTCCTGCTGCTATAAATCCTTCACCTGTAAATTTATCATAAGCGTCTGCAACGCCTCTTACACCTAATCTTTTGTACATTTCTGGCACTTGAGATATTAAACTTTTGTCAGATGTAATTTCTGCTTCTTCAGCTATCAATTTTAAAGTTTGTTCTAAATCAGGACCACCTGCTTGTTTTCTCACTCTTTGTACTTTTTGCTCGTTATATGAATCAGGTATTGCAAATTTTTTACGTGTAAGTAATTTACCTAAAGCGTTGGTTAGCCCTCTTCTTTCTGCTTCTGCTGGTAATATTCCTAAAGCATTGTAAAGATGACTAATTCTTTCTGCTTCTTTTTCTTCAAGACCTTGACTAATTAATTCTTCCTCTACTTCTTTTGCCAACAATATACCTGTTCTAATTGGTCTTGTTACAGTTTCTTCATATGCTGCTTGTGCTAATTGCAAAGCAAATCTAAGAGTTCTTTTGCCGCCGGATAAAAATTCTTTTAAACCTGTAGAAACACCCTGTCCTATAGTGCCAAATGCTTTTCCTAACATAAGTTGAGGTAGTGCAGAAACATACTCTGTATTTAAAGGTGAATAATCTGTGTTTCTTTGTGCGTTAATTTTCTCTTGTTCTATAGCTGTTTGTGTTACTTGTTCAGGACTTGCATTCGTAGCAACTAAAGAACTAATAAGCCCAGTAGATAAATGTGGGTAAGAGTATTTCATAGCTAAAGTTTTATTAACTATATTCTCATCAATAAAACTATCTTGATAAGATTTTATCTGAGCACGTTCTAAATCTTTTTTATCTGATTCGCTTTTATATTTATCGCCAAACGTATATTGATAAACCATTATTCGTCAATATCAAATCTAACTAATCCGTCATCAGCTAAAGCAAAAGTATCAGATGTAGGAAATTTCTCTGCTAAAGCAACAATAAATAAATCTCCTATTTCTTGTGGAGTTAGGTTTACACCTTGTCTTCCAGGTCCTAATGCAGCACCATCAGTGATTGGTTGGTCAGGTAGTTGTGATTGTCCAAATACATTTACTGGTTGAAACGGTCTAGCTGCAGTTTGTGCTGGTATATTATCTTTTGCTAGTGGAGCAGCTTTTTGTTGTTCTACTAATTCTTTTTGCTCGCCATATTCCATACCAGGTATTCTTCTAATTGCCTGTGTATTATCCTGTGTATTTCTTGCAGCAGGTGGTACATTTAAATTTCTACCTGTAACACCTTTATTTGCATTACTGCGTGTTGCCATTTTCATCCTCATCGTCATAAAACATAAATGTAGAACTTATAATCATATATCCAAAAGGGAATGCAAGAGGTGGCATTTGGTCTGTAAATATTCTAGTTCCTGACATACCTTCTTCTTGTAATATGTCATCACCTAATATATCTACATCTTCTAATGAATTAAAAACTATATCTGCAAATTCTTTATTGACTGACATTATCCACCAAGACCTTGTAATAATTGTTGTATGCCTGGTGGAGGACCCTGTGGTGGTAGGGAACCTCCTCCAAGCAATTCCTGTTCAGCGACTGGTATNTCAGGTTCTTCTGCAGTAAAGAACTTATCCAATATGCTTTGCATATCATCTGGATTCTTTCTTATCTGCACAACAGCCATTGTTGCTTTACTATCGCCTTGTTGTGCTTGAGCCAATAATGTATCAAATAAAACTTTGTCTGCTTTTTCTTTTGTAATTCTAGTATTAACCATAGTAAGGTTATCTAACCCATCAAGGTTTTCTTGAAGTGTCTGTGTGTCTATAATGCCTGCTTGAAGTAATTGCAGCCCTGTTACTATTTTTTGTGGCTCATCATATCCAGCCATAGCACCATAAACTCTTCTAGTCTTATATGCACCTTGTATGTCTTTTGCTGGGTCATACTTTTCTGAAAAGAACTGATTGCTATAATATCCGGATAATTCTTTTGAACTACCGCCATACATTTTTTCATCCCACTCTAATCTNTTAGCATCAATCATNTCTATAGCATCAGCCATAACTGTGTGATATTCTCTAATCATNANTGACATACTTGCACCAAGTTCTTCTAATCCTCTACCTGTAGCAAAACTAAGTGGGGATTGTGAATCATCTGTAATAGGATAAGAACCACCTACACGAAGTTGTCTTTCTATTCTGTCTATTTGTTGAAATATTTGATAAGGAACATTTGATGCAGGTTTACTAACTTGTGTACCTGGAGCTAAATAGTTTACAGCAAACCTACCTTTGCGATACTGTCCTGATTCTATCTCTCCTGATATGTTTGTTTCAGTAAAGACTGCATCTTCCATAGCTATTATTGACATCACATTTATTTTTGCCATAGAAGCCATAAGTCCTATGATTTGGTCATACTGNCCTTGTAATCTGTCAAAAGCAAANTTTTTTGCAACTACAAAAGATGGACCGCTATCTAATGGATTAGGTATAAAATCAAGAATAGTTCCAGAGGTCATATGATATATATACGTACCTTCTTCATTGTAATATTCTGCAATTAGGTCACCCTCACCATTTGAGTTTGCCCAACTTCCGTTGTAACTATCTGTGTATGCAGAAGCATAAGCATTACCAATACCTAATGTATTTGCTTGATAAAAGTCTTTACTATTTATTTTGTCAGCAGATTTTGGATATGCTTTTGACAAAGCAGTTTTTGGAACTCTTCGTACAATAGCCATTTCTTTTGGTTGTTGGTCTGCACCGTAATATCCAGGAAAACAGTTGTAAGGGTCACGGAGTTCTGCACAAGGATATGGTGTGCCATTTGCATCTTTCATTTCTCTAATTACCCATACAGCAAAACCATAACCAGGTAACCATCTACCAACTTGTGGCATTTGTAAATCTAATTTTTGTGTGTCATCATATGCAGTTACAATACGTGCTATCTTTTCTGCTTTCTTTCTTGCTCTATCAGAATCTTTACCATTAGGTACATCTACTTTTAGATTTGGAATACGTCCTATTTTTTGTGCAAGATGTTCTAAACCTGACATCATAAGATTAGGTACAGGTATTTGATAGTCTTGAAAACCTTTTATCTGGTCACCTAGTAATGCTANTAAACCATCTGGTCCACCATTCATTATTGCACGAATACGTCCTCTAGTAGAATATGCACTCTGATTGTCATAGTGTAACTGTGTTATCTGATATTGTATCTCTTCAGGTGTCATCCTATCTCCACGGACTTTCGTTCATATCGCTTAAATTCCATTCTCCAAAACTAGGTTCATAATCTAATCCTACCTCAGCTAATCGTTCTTTTCCTAGTCTTCTTATAACTTTTATTGGAAACCAACTAGCCATAACGACATCTGATTTATAGTTTTTTGCTTTACTAGCTTTACTAGCAGCACTTGAAAAATAAATTAGTTGCCTACGATATATATTACTCTTTGTTTCGCTTTCTGCACTACCATAAGGTAAGTTAATTANCTTTTGCTCAAANAACTGTTGCATACTTCCNACACCGTAAATAGGGTCAAATTTATTTTTTTGTGTCTGATGTCCNTCTAAATGTATACCCATACGTGCAGAGTATTCTTTTATNTCTCTATCTTGTCGTATAGCTTTTTGAAATCCGTTTTCTTCTATAACCCAATGTGCAAGTTTGTACTTNTCATACCATTTCTTTATAGATTTTTTTGCNTGTGCAACTCCTCCACCTTCTTCGTTNTCTATATCTACAAGATACATCATTCCTGATTCAGGATTTACAGCCCACAAAAAACAAGCCTGAAAACCTGTAGATGCTGGGTCAAGTCCTGCGACTAGGTATGTCCCTGCAGGTACTTGCCCAACAACTCTATTGACATCTCTACACTGGTCAATATCTTCTGAATTAAACATTGTTATGCCTTCTACAAATGCTTTGTTAAGATATACCATTTCGTATATTGCTCTACCACCTGTAGTATCTGCATTATTTTTTTGTGACATAAGCCATTTGTATGTACGTTTGTTTTTCCATAACATACAATCTGTATGTTTATCTGTTTCTGTTTCTGGCAAAACACAATCTGTTTTGTGTGCTTCTTCTACAATATGTTCAAACTCTGGGTTTTCTAACAAAAAGTTATACAAATCTTCTGGATGTTGTCTTGAACCTATAACTACAACACCAGTATGTTCCTCTTTACGAGATGACAAAGTGGTTGTCCACCATTGTCTAGTTTGTTCTCTAGCACTAGGTTGTATTGTTGTACCGTGGTCTTCTATNTCGTCTGCAATAATNAAATCACAGTCACGAGAAAGTATCTTACCACCTTTACCTACAGCTACCATTGTCGGTGACTTTATACCAGTTATGGTTCTTGTACCTACAGTAAACTGTCCTGATGACCAGGACTTACCTGAACGTACCTTTGGTTGAAATTTTATACCAGGTCCGTTTATGTCTTCGTTCAATGCTTCATTGTTTTCTAAATGGTCTAACACACCACCTACTGCATTCTTTGCAATATCTTCGTTACCACCTACCCACATAATTCTTATGTTTGGATTTTTACATATCTGCCATACAGCAAAATGTATAAGTAAGTCTGTCTTACCGTGACGAGGCGGTGACAATATCATTTGTTGTTTGCCGTGTTTTATTGCATCAACAATAGAGTTAATCCATTTTTCGTGAAAGTCTGCAGTTTCATACAACTCTCCTGTTTCTGTTTTAAAATATTTATCTCTGAACTTTTTAAAATCCTCTAAGGACTTTACGGTAGCTTGTGCAATCTTCCAATCTGATTGTGCTTCATAATTTTTTTTATCTTCTAAATATGCAGCATACATTTTAGTTACAACACTTCTTGATACTTTTAGTGCATATGCAACTTGTTGATGTGTAAGTCTATTGTCTTCTAATTTAGCTGCATACTGTTCTACAAAGTTTTTGTATTCTGGTCCACGTGATGTAGATTTTATTACAGGTTCTTCTATATCTATTGTTTCTTTTTTATTACGTTTGTATGCAGTGCTTCTTTGACATTTGACACTACAAAATTTTTGTCTGCTTTTAGGTACGAAAGTTTTTCTGCATCCAGTCGCACCACAAGTTTTACGAGCAGACATTATTTCTTTGTTCTAGATTTTTCTACTGCTTTAATATTTATTTTTTTACCTGCTTCATTTGTTCCAGGTGTTNGGTATAAGGTAATAGTTACTTTATCTATAAATCTCTGCACAAAATATTGTGTTGGTACACCTTTATCTGATTTGTTTGAAAAAGATTGATACTCTGATCTATTTATTTTTGTAAGTGGAAAATCAATATTGTCTGAGTTTCTAAAAGATGCTTCCAATACATCCTCAACACCATACACAGCTGTTGCATCAGATGTGCCATCAGATGTTGATCTAAACATAGTGTAAACAGATTGACCATTAACTAATGTAATTGAATTATTTGCAATTTCCCAATAATGCAAACCTCTGTTTGCCCATTCTTGAAATAAAATATTTAATGATCTTCTTGCACCTTTTAATTGATATCCTGATACTCCTTGAATACCAATTCTTTCATAAGCTTCTTCTACAATATCAGCAATAGAAAAACCTTTTTCAAAGGTAGCTGTTCCAGAGGTAGTGTTAGCCATTTAACCTCCTACTTGTCTATCAATAAAGTCGCTGCTGTTACGTTTGGTATTGCAGATACTTTCATTCCACCTGGAAACAAAATTCCATCTTCTGGAATATTTAATGCAAAGACATCACCATTTGCAACGTCACCTTGAAACAAAGTTGTACTATCTGTATTATCTTGTAAAGTTATTCCTCCAGCAGATCCTCCACCATCAGAAACAAGAACTATACCTCTTAATCTTGTTCTTCCAGCAAATACTGCACCAGCTCCTGTAACTCTTACTGCTTTTACATCACTTTTCATAATTTTATATTCTCCGTTAAATTAGGTATGGGCCCGAAGGCCCACACTAAATTAATTATTAACTTACTGCTGCACTAAACGGCGTAGCTAAGTTACCAGTTCCTCCAGATGAGACTGTAACACCCCATCTATTAGCACCAATAGCTTTGCAAGTTATAACTGAACCAGCTAATCCACCTGTTGTACTACCGTTTAAAGTAATAGTATCAGATGCAGCTGCAGTCATAAAACCTTCAGCAGCGTCGTTTGTATCTGTATCAACGATGATTGCATTACCAGTCATTGTATCACTAGCATTAGCAACTTGTAAAACAAAGTCACCAGTTTTAGTTGTCCCGATATAGATTTCAAAAGAAGCACCTAAATTGTTTGCTGAGTTTGGATCGTTACCTGGACCCGCAACACCTGAATCAGATGAAGAGTTGATTGCAGGTAAAGTCAAAGTAGCTGCACCAGCAACGTTGTGATATAACATTTTACCAGCGTGTGTATCGACAGTTAAAGAAGTTGCACCTGCTGCGATGCTAACAGAATTTCCTGTTCCAACACTTTGAAAACCATTAAGTGATTTTACTGGTCCTTGAAATGTAGTTTTTGCCATAATTGTATCCTCCTAGTTTTCCGAACATAGTCTCTAGGCCGTCGACTATACGCGTCTATGTTCTAATAATTGTATAGTGATTAGTTTATATACTAGATTTAAATTGAGTGCAAGAGATCCCGTAGTGTGGATTGGATTTTTCCAACGATGTAGCTTTTTATTAAGTAGCTACAGAAACTTGTGGAGCAGATTTAGCAGCTTTTGCTTCTGCCATTTTTATATGGTTTATCAACTCTCTAACTTTGTGGTCGATTCTAACCATATCAAGAGTATATTTTCCATTACTCTTATGCTCTTGCTCCCACTTCTTGTCTAGAGCTTTTTTCTGTTGGTAAAGCTCCTGGATGTGGTTGTCCATTTATAACCTCCTCATAGGTTATTCTGT
>FUFK010039479.1_pt1 | contig 19367 bp, 22 predicted proteins | sample 1021851 | NCBI WGS metagenome assembly FUFK01 (sample SAMEA51879418, study PRJEB19060) | metagenome
CCGGTTATTACATTACTTATGGAGGAGAATTCGAAAACCTTCAGAGTGCCAAAGATCGATTAGTGATTGTGGTACCGATAGCCTTATTCCTGATTTTCGTGCTTCTATATTTTGCCTTAAAATCTTTTTCCCAGTCCATTATGATCTATATGGCGATACCATTGGCTGCTATCGGAGGTGTTTTTGCCCTTTGGTTGCGGGGAATGCCATTTAGTATTTCCGCAGGTGTAGGCTTCATTGTACTATTTGGGGTTGCAGTTTTAAACGGATTGGTACTAATAAATAGATTCAATTCTTTAAAAGAAGAAGGAGTAACCAGTATAAAAGATAGAATTTTTACAGGAACCAAAGAACGAATACGACCTATTATGTTAACAGCAACGACAGATATTTTCGGTTTTTTACCAATGGCATTCTCCACATCTGCAGGTGCAGAAGTTCAACAACCACTTGCTACAGTAGTTATTGGTGGTATGCTTACGGCTACACTGCTTACCCTCGTTGTATTACCAGTATTATATACATTCGTGGAAAGAAATCGAGAGAAAAAAGAACACCATAAATTAGGTTCTTCCAATAGGCGATCTTTAGCTACGATTTTGATAATTGGCTTGATGTTAGGCGGAACCTTTTCCGTAAATGCACAATCTGATGCTGTTTCATCTGAATATCCACAACAGGATACTTTACAGACTATAAGTTTGGAAAAAGCCCGGGAAATAGCCATCAAAAACTTTCCTCAGCTTAAAGCTGCTCAACTCGAAATTGAAAGTGAAGAAGTACTGCGTAAAACCGCCTATGATTTTGGGAATACCCAAATCTTTACAGGAAAAGAAGAGGTAGGAAATGGTTCTGATGGGATCTATACTCAAATTGGTGTTCAACAACAAGGCATAGATGTTTTTGGAATTGCCCCCAGGTTAAAATTGCAAAAAGAAAGGGTCGCATTGGCTGAAAATGCTTTAGAGCTTAACACTTTAGAAATTGAACGTGAAGTAAGCAGGGCCTGGGTATCAGTCTATACAAGTAAAAAAACGTATCAGGTATATAAGAAAATGGATTCAATTTTTGAAGATATTGAAAGGGCAGCAAGAATAAGGTATGAAACAGAAGCTACCTCTAAACTGGAATATCTTGCTACCTCCAATCAGGGGAATGAGGTGAAAATACAGTTAGAACAAGCTTATAGAAATTACCTGAAATTATTACAGCGCTTAAACCTCTGGTTTGTTAGTGACACGATTTATGATGTGCCAGATTTACCTGTTGAAACTTTAGACGAACCTTTGAACTTTCTGGTAGGTTCGCTCGAAAACCATCCGTTACTACAGGTTTCAGAACAGAGAGTTAATGTTGCAAAAGCTTTAACCAGAGAACGGAAATCTGAATTTCTACCTAAATTTCAGGGACAGTATGCCAAGCAGGAAATTAATGGGCAATCGGGCTTCTTCCAATATCAAATAGGAATTCAAATTCCTTTATTCTTTGGACCTGAATTAGGACGTACTCAGGAAGCAAAAGTAAATAGACAGATTGCAGAGCAAAATTTTTACCAGGATAAACTCGAGCTGGAAACTGCCTATAAAAATATGCGGGAAGAATTCATCAAATGGAGAAACTCATGGAATTATTATAGAGATGAAGCGCTTCCTTTAGCACAGGAACAACAGGATGGATCGGTATTAGCATTTAAGGAGGGAGCTATAGATTATGTGACTTTCCTTCAAAATATAAGGGATGCCATTAGAATCGAGGTAAATGCCTGGGGTGCTTTCGATGATTATCTCGATAGTCGATACCAACTAGAATATTACCTCGAAAAATCAAATTAAAAAATACCTAAGAAAAACGATATGAATAAAAGAACGATAAATATTTTAATGCTTGCCTTATCACTTACATTGTTTTTGGGGTGTGACGAAAATTCTAATTCGGAAAAAGATACTCAGGAAACTAAAGCATCGGATTCTAAAGAAACAGAAGGTAACAATGAAGAAGAAGGTGGCGGAATGCGCTCAGTACATCTTTCAGAGATGAAATTCAATAGTCTGGGAATCAAAGTAGATACTTTAACTAAGAAGGCATTATCAGGAATAGTAGAAGCGAATGGGCAATTGGAAGTACCACCTCAATACGAAGCTACCGTGACGGCTGTCTTAGGCGGGAATATTAATTCAATAAAAGTTATTGAAGGTGATAAGGTAAACAAAGGTCAGGTATTGGCGTATCTATCCCATCCGAATTTAACGAAAATACAAACGGACTATATCAATGCCTATAACCGGATGCAGTTTTTAGAAAAGGAATTTGAAAGACAGAAGCGATTATACGAGGCAGAAGTTGGTTCAGGAAAGTCATTTCAACAAACCCAGGCAGATTTTCAGTCGGTAAAGGGAGAAGTAAGTGGTTATGAATCCCAATTAAGGCAGTTAAACCTGGGTGCCTCCCAGGTAAGAAATGGCACCCTGTATGAATATATTCCAGTAGTAAGTCCTATCGAAGGCTATATAGAAAAAGTAAAGGTGCAAATTGGTCAATATGTAGAACCGCAAACCAGCATGTTTATGGTGGTGGATAATGAACACGTGCATGCCGATCTAATGGTTTTTGAAAAGGATATTTATAAGGTGGAGGAAGGCCAAAAGATTGCTTTTACATTGGAATCAGTTCCCGGAAGCAATCTTACAGGAAAAATATATTCTGTGGGGAAGCAATTTGAACAAAATCCCAAAGCGGTACATGTTCACGCAGAGATAGATAATAAGGAAGATTATCTCATTCCAGGAATGTATATCAAAGGCAAAATCAGGACAGGAGAAGAAGCAGTACCTGCTCTACCTGAAGATGCAGTGATAGAAGAAGAGGGAAATCCTTACATCTTTACAGCCCAAAAACACCAGGAAGAAGGTAAAACAGAATGGGAATTAAAACCGGTGCAGGTAAGAACTGGGATAAATGAAGATGGATGGATTGAAATTAAACTGCTGGAGCCACTTCCGGAAGGTACCTTGGTTGCTTATAACAATGCCTATTACCTGGTCTCTGAAATGCAGAAAAGCCAAACCTCTCATGGTCATTAAATAGAGCTTTAAAAATTTAGACGGATGGGCTCTCTGTAAAAGGTTTGTCTTAATAAAAATTCCAGAGGGTTCATCCTTAATAAAGAATTAATAAAACAGCGATGAAAGAAATAAAAGCATTTATAAAACCAAAACGGGTTCAAAAAGTGATAGAATCTCTTAGCGAAAACGGATTCAAAAGTATGACACTGTCCCAGGGGGAAGGTACCGGGGCGTTTAAAGCAAAAGGTGCGTCACCTTCTTTGGATTTCCGTGTCACCGATAGCCCTGTGGTAAAGTTAGAACTGGTATGTCAAAACGAAGAAGCACAGTCAGCAATAGATATTATCCTTGAGAATGCAAAAACAACTGAACCCGGTGATGGAATCATTTATCTTTCTGATATTGAAGATGCCTTCCGAATTAAAACTGGAGAATCTTTGAGACGATCTGGATTAAAAAACGATGGAAATGAGTGATATCGAAAAAATTTTAGAGGCACATGAAGTTCGGCCAACAGCCATGCGTATCCTGATCTATAAATTCATGGCTAAAAAAGATAGGGCTGTAACCCTTACCGAAATTGAAAATGCCTTTGGAAAAGCAGATCGGGCTACATTATCTCGAACAATCCGCACATTTGAAGCAAAGGATATTGTACATCAAATAGATGATGGCACAGGCATACCAAAATATGCGCTCTGTGAAAGTGATTGTAATTGCGAAGTAGAACAGGACTTACACATCCACTTTCACTGTAATAATTGTGATGAAACTGTTTGTTTAACCGATCATAAGATTCCACATATTAACCTACCAGAGGGATATATGCCAGAAAATGTAAACCTGGTAGTGAAGGGAATATGTGAGAAATGTAGCGGTGTTTAATTTTGAACCGGAAGGAAGCATAAAAAACACAGGTAAAGTTGGAACCATATAGTATGAAGATTACCAAAATTAGAGTATGGAAACAAAAAGAAAAAAAGATTTAAAAAAGGCAAGAACACTTCAAATATGGAATGTCATTTATGATACCATTGAAGTAATAGTAGCTCTAATTGCAGGAATATCAGCCAATAGTTCTGCTCTTATAGGATGGGCACTGGACAGTACCATAGAAGTGATAAGTGCGGCGACATTAGGCTGGCGGCTTCATGGCGAGCTCAAGGGAATTGACGAAGAAAAAGTCAAAAAACGCAAGAAGATCACTCTTTATGTGATTGCAGTATCATTTACGTTGGTCTGTATATTCATTTCTTATGATTCAATCACAAAACTCCTTAGTCAGGAAGCTGCAAGTTGGAGTACTATGGGATTAATCATTTTAATTATTTCTCTAATTATCAATCCCATTCTTATCTATTTCAAAAGAAAATATGGACATAAGCTGGACAGCCCAGCTTTACTTGCCGATGCCAAGGATACCTTTATCTGCCTATACCAAACCGTAGTTGTTCTTGCCGGTTTACTATTGGTAAACTGGCTGGGCTGGTGGTGGGCAGATCCTGTCGCGGCACTGCTCATTGTACCTTATGCAGCAAAGGAAGGCTGGGAAGCCTATACCAAAGGAAGAGAAATCAAGTATAATATCACTTAAAAGACAGAAATAACTATGATCCATATAACCAAAACNGAAAAAANCAATTTGATATCCNCTACTATCANTGGTAAAATATCTAAGGAGGATATAGAGAAAATNCATCCNTTGATACATAATATTGTCNAAAATGGNGATAANGTGGATTTCTTTTTTGAGCTGGTTNACTTTGANGGCTNTGATCTANAAGGGTATNTGGGNAGATTTNAANGTTGATGCCGCCCATATTTCCGATTANNGAAAAATGGCTATTGTAGGTGAAAAAGAATGGCAGCAATGGNCGGCGANAGCTACTGATGTTTTTNCAAATTCGGAAGTTAAATATTTCGACCTTACCGAAAAGGAAGAGGCTAAAAGATGGATTTNAAACCAATAGGGATATGAAAAAATTACAACTCAAAATTCCGGTACTGCTACCTCAGGTGCCGAATGAAAAAGATACCTGTGTGCAAAGGCTTATTGAGGAATTAGAAGCCAAAGAAGGTCTTGATAAAGTGCATATAAAAGATGATCAGGAAGATACGGTGCCACAACTGTGTTTTCATTATGATCCGGATATAATTTCTATTGACCGCATTCAATCGTTGGCAGAAAGAACCGGGGCTGAAATTACCGAGAAATATGGACATTTTCTTATAGAGGTTGAGGGGATTAGACATACCCGACATGCAAGAACTATAGAAAAGAGTCTGCTAAATACCAATGGTGTTTTGGAAGCTTCCGCCAATGCCGGAGGAATGATCCGTTTAGAATATGATAAACGAGAAACAAGTTTTGATGAGATAACTACAAAGCTCGAAAAAGAAANCCTACAAGTCAAGAAANCTTCNTCTGGTCNTGAAAATGGCTTTAAATCTTCGGAAAAAACNTCTGATNNATTAAATAAAGAAAATNAGATGNGCCNGNAACATCAGCATGAAGATGAGGATGAACTNAATCATAAAGAGGCTGATAGCCACGGCGGCAGGCGAAGAACATTCCCACGCNCANGGAGGTATTTTTGGGAAAAATACAGAGCTTATTTTTGCTATTATTTGTGGTGTTTTGTTAGGAATAGGTTTTGGATTATCCTTTGTAGAATCAGTTCCGCAATGGATTAGCCTTGCACTTTATATAGGAGCCTATTTCTTTGGAGGATTTTATACTGCTAAAGAAGCTGTGGAAACCGTAGCCAAGGGTGGATTTGAAATTGATTTTCTCATGCTGGTCGCAGCTATTGGAGCAGCTATTTTGGGAGAATGGGCAGAAGGGGCATTATTATTATTTCTCTTCAGCCTGGGGCATGCCCTGGAGCATTATGCAATGAACAAAGCACGCAAATCTATAGCCGCATTGGCAGAATTGGCACCAAAAACAGCTTTGGTTAAGAAAAATGGTAAAACGGAAGAAGTTGGTATCGAAAAACTCACTATTGGGGATATCATTGTCGTAAAACCAAATAGTAAAATATCTGCAGATGGCGTAGTGGTAGACGGGCAGAGTAGTGTAAACCAGGCTCCAATAACCGGGGAGAGTGTACCGGTAGATAAAGTTCCCGTAGAAAATGTTGAGCAGGATTACTCTGAGGTAGATGATATCAAAGATGAAAACCGCGTTTTTGCAGGAACGATCAATGGGAACAATACTTTGGAGATTAAAGTTATCAAAGCAGCCAAAGATTCAACGCTTTCCCGGTTGGTGAAACTGGTTAACGAAGCTCAGACTCAAAAATCGCCTACCCAGTTGCTCACCGATAAATTCGAAAAATATTTTGTGCCATCCGTTCTTATTTTGGTCGGAATTCTTTTGTTCGCTTTTTTAGTTATTGACGAACCCTTTAGCGCCAGCTTCTACCGGGCAATGGCGGTACTGGTAGCTGCAAGTCCCTGTGCGTTGGCAATCTCGACCCCAAGTGCTGTATTGAGTGGAGTGGCCAGAGCGGCCCGCGGCGGGGTATTAATTAAAGGCGGCCGACCTCTGGAAGATCTTGGAGAATTGACCGCTCTTGCCTTCGATAAGACCGGAACTCTAACGGAAGGAAAGCCTAAACTTACGCAAGTAATACCACTTGGTGATATTTCAGAAAATGAACTTCTCAAAATAGCAGTAGCCGTGGAAAGTTTGAGTGATCATCCCCTGGCCAAAGCAGTAGTTCGTGATGGAAAGGAGCGCCTGGAAGGCGAGGAAATCCCGGATGCCTCCAATCTGGAAGCCGTGTTAGGAAAAGGTATTAAAGCAACATTGGGAAATGATAAGATCTATGTTGGTAATTTGGATCTATACGAAGAACTAAATGATACTATTCCATCAGAAGAAATAACTACTAAAGTACGAGATCTTGAAGGTGGTGGAAACACCACGATGCTTCTTCGTAAGAATGGAGAATATATAGGCATCCTTGCTTTAATGGATACCCCCCGGGAGGCAGCAAAAAGGACCCTTTCTGAATTGAAGGAAATAGGAATTAAACGAATGATCATGCTTACCGGTGATAACCAGAAGGTAGCAGATGCAGTAGCAGAAGAAATTGGATTGACCGATGCCTGGGGTAGTTTATTGCCGGAAGAAAAGGTANAGNCGTCATAAANAAANTNAAANANAANGAATCTAAAGTAGCAATGGTAGGCGATGGTGTTAACGATGCNCCTGCCATGGCAAATAGCACCGTAGGAATCGCNATGGGTGCTGCGGGAAGTGATGTTGCCTTAGAAACCGCTGATATTGCTCTTATGGCCGATAAATTGGAAACCCTTCCCTTTGCTATTGGATTAAGTAGAAAAGCTAAGGCAATTATTAAGCAGAATCTATGGGTAAGTCTTGGAATTGTGGCTTTGCTTATCCCCGCAACAATTTTTGGTTTCGCAAATATTGGAGTAGCGGTAGTTATACACGAAGGTTCCACACTTTTGGTAGTATTTAATGCNTTAAGACTTTTAGCTTATAAAAAATGAACAAAAGTACCTTCATAATCANTCAAATGGACTGCCCCTCCGAGGAGCAGATGATCAGGATGAAACTAGAATCTTATGAACAGATAAAATATCTTGATTTTGATATCCCCAATAGAAAACTTGAAGTATATCATCAGGAAGGGATTGAAGACATTCATTCCTCGATTTCCGAATTAAAATTGGGCGATAAATTTATACGATCAGAAAAGGCTGAGGTTCCAGTTGGAGAAGATGAAACTAAACAAAAAAATATCCTTTGGTGGGTATTGGGNATTAATTTTGGTTTTTTCCTTATTGAAATGANNACCGGTTGGATATCTTCTTCNATGGGNCTTATNGCNGANTCNCTTGATATGCTGGCAGATTCGATAGTATATGCGCTAAGTTTATTTGCAGTAGGTGGTGCTATTTCAAGAAAAAAGAAGGTCGCGAAATTTAGTGGGTACTTTCAAATGTTACTGGCGACTCTTGGGTTTACAGAAGTCTTACGTAGGTTTTTTATGAGTAGTGAAACTCCCATATTTCAGTGGATGATTATTATTTCTTCTCTGGCCCTTGCAGGAAACTTAATCTCATTATGGCTAATCAACAAGGCTAAAAGTAACGAAGTCCACATGCAGGCCAGTGCCATTTTTACTTCAAATGATATTATCGTGAACGGCGGAGTAATTTTGGCGGGTGTTTTGGTTTATTTGTTAGGAAGTAAATGGCCAGATTTGATCATTGGCGGTATTGTCTTCACATTTGTATTGCGTGGGGCAGTCAAAATATTAAAGATTTCAAAGTGAAGATAGTATAACAGTAAAAAGATTAAAAATGAATGTGGGGTTATGGGTAGAGTGGTTAGTACTTGCGGCTTGGGCTGCTCATTGGAGTGCTGATCAACTTCTAACCCCCCTAAAAAATGTTACGTAAGCAATGGGGACTACTGCTTCTGCAGGGGCAGCTTTCCTTGTAATGTAACTGAGATACCTGAAGTAGCGATAAATATCACAAGTGCTGCCCGTGGTGTATCTGATTTCCGATTAGGAAATTTGCTGGATTCCAGTATCTTTTTCCATCCCACTAATGCTATCCATTGCCAATTTAGCATCCAAAAGGCAGTTTAAGACAATGAGGAAGATTAAACACATTTAAATATCAACCTGCTGGCTCTGAACAAATCTTCTATTTCGGTATTGTCTATTCCCTATCTGGCGATTATAGCTTTAGTGGCTATATTAACGCTTCCCAAATCCTGACTCGGATTACAACCCATTGTTGGGTAGATTATGTTGGCGACCTAAGTGGCTTTTTTAACGCATGTTATTATAAAGGGTAGGGAGAAGGTTGAAAGTGTGGTTGTTGGTCGCCAGATCTATATTATTTTAGTTTTTTGTGAGCGTCTTTTAGAAGTGTCACAATTGTTACTGTAGATTTCAATTCATAATTCTAATTTCGTCCAGAATTAAAAAATCTACGGATGGAATTATTTGAAATATTTGGTTATATAAGTTCTCTTATAATTGGGATCTCACTTGGATTAATTGGTGGAGGCGGGTCTATACTTGCGGTACCTGTTCTGGCTTACTTATTTTCTATGGGGGAGCGTGTGGCCACAGCTTACTCCTTATTCATTGTAGGAGCCAGTGCACTCGTAGGTGGGATCAAACAACATTACAAAGGTTACGTAGATTGGAAAACCGCTATCATCTTCGGAATTCCGGCCGTTATAGGAGTCGCAATCGTAAGACACTATGTGGTACCGGCGTTACCTGAATCCTTATTCTATATCCAAGATTTTGAGTTTACAAGAAGGATGGCCATGTTTGGTCTATTCGCCGTTCTTATGATACCAGCAGCTTTTTCCATGTTGCGGAAAAAGGATTCAGGAAAAGAAAAAAAATCCTCAAATGAAAGGAAGTATAATTATCCGTTAATTCTGGCAGAAGGTTTAATCGTTGGAGGGATTACTGGTATGATTGGTGCTGGAGGAGGCTTTCTAATAATTCCGGCTCTGGTGATTTTAGCCAATATTGAAATGAAAACGGCTGTGGGAACTTCATTAATAATTATCGCATTTAAATCACTCCTGGGATTTTTCCTTGGGGATGCCATAACCATGGAGATAGACTGGCTATTTTTGGGAATAATAACAGGTCTTTCGTTTTTAGGTATTTTCCTGGGTTCCTATTTAAGCAATTATATTAATGGAGAACGTCTTAAAAAAGGCTTTGGCTACTTTATCTTTCTAATGGCCGGATTTATTTTCTATATGGAATTTTTCGTTAAAAATTAGGCGCAAATTAAAATTTACTATTATGAAAAACTTAAATGCAAAAGAGTTTGCAGACAAAATTGAAAATGATAATAATGCTATTATTCTGGATGTGCGGACACCAAAGGAATGGAAAGACGGAATAATTCCTAATGCTAAATTGATTAATCTTTTTGAACCTGTAACTTTTCAACGAGAAGCTTCAAATTTAGAGAAAGACAGAAACTATTATATCTACTGTCGTAGTGGAAATCGAAGTGGACAGGCTTGTCAAATTTTGGATTCTAAAGGCTTTAATACGTACAACCTTGCCGGTGGGATTATGCAGTGGGACAAAAAATTATCCGAACCTGTTTTTTAAAAATTAAGTAGGGATATGAAAGAGAAGTCAAAGAAATTTTGGGAAGAAAGGTATAGCGATGAAGAATATATATATGGTAAAGATCCAAATGTCTTTTTTCGAACTGAGCTAGGTAAATTGAATCCTAACTCTATTCTCTTACCTGCAGATGGAGAGGGTCGTAATGCCATATTTGCAGCAAAAACTGGTTGGGATGTCACTGCATTTGATCTGAGTAAGGCTGGAAAGGCAAAAGCTATAGAATTGGCTGAGAGGAACGATGTGGAAATAAATTATGAGGTAGTTTCCGCAAAGGAATTTGATAGCAATACTAAATTTGAGGTTATAGCACTTATTTATGCTCATTTTAATGCTGAAGACAGACCTGGTATACATAACCATTTATTACAATTTTTAAAACCAGGAGGAGTTTTAATTTTCGAAGCATTTTCTAAAAAACAGCTTGATTATAATTCAGGGGGACCGAAAGAACTAGCCATGCTATTTTCCAAAGCTGAGATGAGGAATGAATTTTCTGGACTTACAATTAAATACCTGGAAGAATTAGAATTAGAGCAAAACGAAGGAAAATATCACAAAGGTGAAAGTAGTGTGATACAAATGATAGCTTTAAAAAATTAATGTTTTAAAAGAAATTTGATTCGTAACAATTGTTACTGTGCGGATTTAAGATTTTTGGCAACTTTGGAATACAAACCTAAAAAATAATAGTTATGAAGATTAGACAATTTAAAGATGATGCCCTTTCCCATTTTTCCTACGCTTTGGTAAGTGATGGTCAAATGGCGGTTATAGATCCAAGTAGAAATCCGATTCCTTATTATAAATATGCTGAGAAGGAGAATGCAAAAATTGTAGCGGTTTTGGAAACTCATCCACACGCAGATTTTGTTAGTGGTCATCTTCAAATTCACAAAGAGACAGGAGCTACTATTTATATAAGTGAAAAAGTTGGAGTATCCTATCCGCATCAGGCTTTCGATGAGGGAGACAGTATAGAGATTGGAAACACAACCATTAAGCCAATATTTACTCCTGGGCATTCTCCAGATAGCTTAACTTTTCATGCATTCAATAATGATGAAAACGTTCTATTTACAGGAGACACTTTGTTTATTGGTGATGTTGGTAGACCAGATTTGAGAGAAAAAGCAGGTAATACTATAGCTAAACGTAAAGAGTTAGCGCAAATGATGTATCATTCAATTCAAAATAAATTTAATGAGCTTCCTGATGACGCTAAGGTTTATCCAGCTCATGGTGCCGGTTCATTATGTGGAAAGAATATGAGTGATGCCAATAGTAGTACTCTTGGTAATGAGCGTATGGGTAATTGGGCATTTAAAGAGCAAACCGAAAATGAATTTGTTGTAGAGATATTAAAAGACCAACCTTTTATACCATCATATTTTGGTTTTAATGTAGATTTAAATCGCGAGGGAGCTGAGAATGTTCAATCTGCTAAATTTAGAGTGCCCCTTAAACTAAATGTGGAAAATATTGAAGATGAATTTCTTGTAGTTGATACCAGGAATGAGCATCTTTATAAGAAAGGCCATTTACCCTATAGTATCAACATAATGGCACGAAGTGAAAGTGATAAATTTGAGACCTGGCTGGGAGCTATCATTGAGCCTGAAGAACAATTTTATTTAGTGTTGGAAAGTATAGATAAGCTAGAGGAGATCCTTGAAAGGGTTGCTAAAATAGGTTATGAAAAACAATTAAAAGGAATTTTTACTTTATATGAGAAGGTTTCAAATTCATCTGAAAAATTTGATGTATTGACTTTTGATAAGAATAAGGAAAATTATACGATCGTGGATATTCGTAATGAAGGGGAGGTTTCCGAAGGAAAAATCTTTGAAAATGCAATTCATATTCCATTGAACGAGCTGCGCAATAGTTTAGGTGATCTCCCTAAAGATAAGCCATTGGTGGTTCATTGTGCAGGAGGTTATCGTAGCGCGGCAGGTAGTAGTATTTTGGAAAGCGAAATTGAGGAAGTGGCAGTTTATGACTTAGGCGAGGATGTGAAAAAGTATAAATCTTAATGAGCTTAAAACTTGGTCTAAAGGAAAACTGGAAACCGTTTTCCTTACTTGTTTTAATTAATGCTTTTGTAGGTGGAATGGTGGGATTGGAAAGAAGTATCTTTCCCCAATATGCCCAGGAAATTTTTGGAATAGAATCCAACACTGCGATTCTGTCATTTATAACGGCCTTTGGAATTACCAAGGCCGTTACTAATTTAATGACCGGCAGATTTGCAAATAGGTTTGGAAGGAAAAATTTACTGGTCACCTGGTGGCTATTCGCACTTCCTATCCCTTTTGTTTTAATGTATGCGCCTTCTTGGGACTGGGTGATCATTGCCAATATTCTTTTGGGTATAAACCAGGGTTTAACATGGAGTAGCACGGTAGTTATGAAAATTGATCTTGTAGGAGAAAAGGATCGAGGATTGGCCATGGGTTTAAATGAGTTTTCAGGTTACCTAGCAGTCGGCGTGATTGCATTTTTATCCGGCTACCTAGCGAATACATATGGAATAACACCCTATCCTTTTTATATAGGGATTGCTATTTCTATTATAGGATTATTGATGAGCTATCTATTTATTAAAGATACCAGGTCCTTTGTAGCAATAGAGGAGAATAGTAATAATACTACTCCTTTAAAGAATGTTTTTTTAGAAACTACTTTTAGAAATAAGACCTTAAGCTCGGTAACTCAGGCAGGGTTGGTTAATAATTTAAATGACGGAATGATATGGGGCTTATTACCCATTATTCTTTTGCAGGCAGACTATGATTCGCAATCCATTGGTATAATTACGGCAGTTTATCCAACTGTCTGGGGAATAGGTCAATTATTTACGGGGAAGATGTCTGACGTTTATTCAAAAAAAGCTTTGCTGTTCTGGGGAATGTTCTTGCAGGGAATTGCTATCCTTATATTTCCATTTACAGAAGATTTCATATTTATGGTTACCATTGCTTTTCTATTAGGAGTTGGGACGGCTTTAGTATATCCAACTTTTTTATCTGCTATTGCCACAGCAACTAATCCTACACAACGAGCTGAAAGTATTGGCGCTTTTAGATTCTGGAGAGACTCAGGTTATGCCATCGGAGCTGTTTTGTCTGGGATTATTGCTGACCTGCTTGGCGTTTCATTTGCTATTTCTATGATAGGTATGATTACTTTGTTTTCTGCAGTGGTAATTAAAGTACGAATGCCAGAGTATGAAGAAAGCAATTCTTACTAAGACAAATGATTTTAATTATATTTTCAGTGCGCTGAAATGAACTGCAATCTGTAACATTTGTTACTTGGCGCACATTTTCAATTCAATATCTTCGTTCAAAATTATATAACATGGAATGGATTTATGAGCCATGGCCCTGGTACGTTTCAGGTCCGTTAATTGCAGCAACAATGTTCGTGTTGCTATATACTGGTAAGCAGTTTGGAATGTCTTCGAATCTCCGCACGATGTGTTCGGTAGGCGGCGCAGGTAAAGCTGCAGATTTTTTTAGGTTTGACTGGAAAAAAGAAAGATGGAACCTAATGGTGGTATTGGGAGCTGTATTAGGTGGATTTTTTGCATCTACGTTTTTATCTGATAATACAGTAAAAATTAATGAGCAATTAGCCGATAAATTGAGTAATGAGTATGGTATATCAAGTGCAGGAGAAGCTTATATGCCTNCCGAAATATTTGCTCTCGAGAATCTTGGAGATCCTCTTGNATTGTTTGTATTAATAGCTGGAGGTTTTATGGTTGGATTTGGTGCAAGGTATGCCGGTGGTTGTACTTCCGGTCATGCTATTTCCGGATTGAGCAACCTGCAAGTTCCTTCATTAATCGCCGTAATTGGTTTCTTTATTGGCGGCCTTATAATGATACATTTATTCTACCCATTAATATTTTAAAATAATGAAATATATAACTTACATCCTNATCGGATTCTTTTTTGGAGTAATCATGTACAAATCGGAAGCAGCTTCCTGGTTTAGGATATACGAAATGTTCGAATTTGGCTCTTTCCATATGTACGGTATTATTGGCTCAGCATTGATACTGGGAATACTGGGAGTACAATTCATTAAAAGAAATAATATTAAAGCAATGGGAGGCGAAGAAATGCAATTAAAACCTAAAAATAAGAGTGTGCCACGCTATTTAATCGGTGGTATTATTTTCGGGTTAGGTTGGGCTTTAGCTGGCGCCTGTCCTGGCCCCATGTATGTACTTGCCGGATCTGGATATATATCTATTTTAATTGTTATTGCAGCTGCTTTACTAGGTACGTTCGTTTATGGCCTGCTTCGGAATAGACTTCCTCATTAAAATCAGCCTTTATCATGAAAAAGGAACTTAATGATGCTTATTCCTTTGTTTTTGAAGAGGAATTGCTAAATGAAATTTTTGAAACGGGCGTCCTTAAATTTATACCTTCAGGAGAAGTTATTTTAGATGCCGAGGAGTACATTACCTCAATACCATTGTTACTGAATGGGGCTATAAAAATTTCAAGGGTAGATAGCGATGGAGATGAATTATTACTTTATTTTCTAGAAAGAGGGGATACTTGTGCGGTGACTCTTACCTGCTGTTTAAATAGAAGCAAAAGTGATATAAAAGCGGTTACCGAAAAGGATACGAAATTAATTATGGTTCCTGTAGGAAAAATGGAGGAATGGATTGTAAAATATAAATCCTGGAGAACATTTGTTTTTCAGAGTTATAGTTTAAGACTTAAGGAAATGCTAGACGCTATTGACTCTGTAGCATTCTTTAGGATGGATAAAAGATTACTGCATTACCTCCGGGATAAGGCTAAAATCAATCAAAATGAAACCTTACAAATAACCCATCAGGAGATCGCTTACGACCTTCATACTTCTCGAGTGGTGATTTCAAGATTGCTTAAAACCCTCGAAATGGATGGCAAAATTTCATTACGAAGAAACAGTTTAGTGGTACTAGATTTATAATTATCTTTTCTATGTGTAACATTTGTTACCTTTTAAATCCTAAGCAATTTGTAAGTTTGTTTCAATGAGTACAAAAGCTCTTATATCATTATTTCTGATCCCTCTATTTTTAGGGAAGTTATTGATTGTAGATGCAAGTCTTATCAACCTGCTGTCNAAGGGGACAATTTCTTTTGTAAATCCTTACTGNGAAAAAAAAGCTTNGANTTCTGATAAGGAGAAGACGTATGAGTTNGTTCAAAATGTAGAGAANCAGAATNTGATGNTTGANNTNAGCAGTTTTTGTACTCCTCAATTCAATTTTAATATTTTTTCCTGGACGCCTAGATTNTCGGAGGTGTTCNTCGAGAAAAATANNATTTATTCTTCAAAATTAAGCTATCTGTATCTGGATAGTCATTCACCACCTCCAAAGTTAGTGTAGTTGAGATTTTAGTTTNTTGCAATGGTNAGTTATACCATTTCAGACCAAATTATCAATTACAATAACATACNTAATNACGAACAAAATTTTTATAAGTCGTCGTTCCATTCAGTTATTACGAATATTGGTTAGTGGCATTTTTCTGGTGGCAGGCAGCAATCATCTGCTCAACACTGAGAAAACGGTCCGCCGGCTTGAACAGGCCAGCTTCAAAGGTATCGCTTACTTATTTGGCGAACCAGAATGGCTTGTAATTCTCTCCGGAATCGTAATGCTGGCAGCAGGTTTTTTATTCCTTATTGGATATATGACCCGATGGGCGGCAATCGTATTAATACTTGTATTACTACCCATAACCCTATCGGTACAGGTAGGACAAATAAACACACTGGGGCCTCTTTTTAAAAACATAGCAATACTGGGTGGCCTTCTGTTTTTTATAATAAATGATACTGATAAACTTTTTAAAACGAAATAAAATGAAAACGATATTTTTTAGCAGCATCTTACTGATGCTTACATTATTTGCAGGAACTGAGGTAAATGCACAGCAGGACATGAAACATAACTATGTGGTACTCACCAAAAAAGTTCCACAGTTACAGCCCATACTTATTACGGCTGAAAATTTGAAAAAAGAAGATGGAGAACATTTTGGGAAATTTGAAGTGATCATCTGTGGAAAAGAAATAGGTGATATAACCGACCCTGCCCAGATGGAAGAATTTATAGCCAGAGCTGAAAACCTGGGGGTTGAACTTGTAGCCTGCGGCTTTTCGTTGAATAAGTTCAAGGTGAATAAAGAGGAAGTCCCCAAGGAGATGAAAATTGTGGAGAACGGAATCCTGTACAATTTCCAACTTCAAAAAAAAGGATATAAAAGTTTAAGTCTGTAAGTATGAAAAAATTCAGAAGTAAATTACTGATCACTTTTGGTTTAATAGGAACCTTTATTATTATCATATCCTTTAAAACCGAGAAAACCCACAAAAGCAGTAATCAAACGGTCAAGGACACCTTAAGTATTACGGTGTTACAAACAGCCGATATACATGGGCAATTGGATACTCATCCAGAATTGTTCTGGGAAAATGAAGAAATTGTTTTTAAGAATAGAGGTGGCCTGGCCAATATAAAGACTCTTTTTGAAAGGGAACGTAAAATGAATCCGGGTAAAACACTTATCGTGGATGGGGGAGACCTTATTCAGGGAAGTGGTTATGCGGCTTTATCAGAAGGTAAAGTAATCCCCGATATTATTAAAAATATGGGCTATGATGTAATTATTCCAGGTAACTGGGAGGTGGTCTATGGCAAAGAAGTGATGCTGGATGTAATGAAAAACTATAATACAAAAGTTATCGCACATAACATGCATCACGAGGAAACTGGGGAGGATCTCTTTCCTCCTTATTGGATAAAAGAAATCGAAGGTGTTAGAATTGGTTTTGTAGGACTTAACGATCCCAATGTGCCGGTAAGACAAAATCCCATCTTTAGTCAAGGGATTGAGTTTAGCGGAATGGATGAGGAATTTACCAATACTCTTGAAAAATTAAAAAAGGAGAAAGAGGTAGATGTTCTTTTCCTTATAACTCATATTGGGATTTTTAAGCAGGTAGAACTTGCAAATAATCCATTGGCAGAGCCTGTAGATTATATTCTGGGNAATGACACTCACGAGCGAGTTCAGGAACTCATTCAGGGTAAATATGCTAAGGTTACGGAGCCCGGAGCTTTCGGCTCTTTTGTGGGTAAACTNCAGTTAAATTTTGTNGATAANAAGCTNGTCAGTGATTCGTACGANCTTATAGAAGTAGATCCTGAAAAATTTCCGGCAGATGAAAGGATACAATCTCTGGTGGATCAAGCAAAGGAACCTTACAGGGAACATCTGGAAACCGTAATAGGATACACTACTGAACCATTGTACAGGTACTTAACCGTTGAGAATCCTATGGATAATATGATAACAGATGCAGCCAGGTGGAAAACCGGGGTAGATATAGCTATTTCCAATGGCTTCCGTTTCGGGAATCCCATCGTACCTGAAAACGGAGAGCCAGCTCCAATTACCCGGGCAAATCTTTGGAATCTTCTCCCTGTAAACGAAAAAGTAAAAACAGGGAAAGCTTCTGGTAAACAGATAAAAAACTGGCTGGAAACTGAAATGCATAATGCTTTTTCACAGAATCCTACCGAACGTTTCGGAGGATGGCTGGTAAGATTTTCAGGAATGAAGGTAGAATTTAATAGCCAGAACAATAAGGGAGATAGAATTCAAAAGATAACTGTTAATGGAGAACCAATTCAGGATGAAAAACTTTATACGATTTCGGCCTGTGTGAGACCGGGAGATCCATTGAATAATTTATGCCGAATGCCTAATGTAAAAGATGTTGAAATAATGGATTATACCATTCATGACGTGGTAGAGGAATACCTAAAGGAAAATTCCCCTGTTTCTCCTGGCCTGGAAGGAAGAGCTTACTGTGAATATTTAGGAAAATATTCTTTTTCCACGGTACCAGGTACAGAATATAAATTTAATTAAAGAGTATTATGAATAAGACAAAAAATAAAAGAAATAAAAAATGGCTGGAGTATCTCATTTTTGGTGCTATAGCCCTTGTATTATATGCCACCGGTTTACATACTGAGGTTATCGGGTTTGCGCAGAGAGGCTTACTTGAAACAGGATTGATGAATCCTGATGTTACGGAAACAAGAGAAATGGCACAAGCGAGTACATCTGGACCCGAATCTATGGAAGAAATTAGCGAAGATCCGAAAGCAAACATGAATGTTCAGCTTCGTGATCCGGAAGGAAATATAGTTTCTTTATCTGAATTTAAAGGAAAAGTGATTTTTATGAATTTTTGGGCTACTTGGTGCCCACCTTGTGTAGCAGAGATGCCGGCCATTGATAAATTACATGAAGAAATGGGAGATGAAGTGGCCTTCGTTATGCTCTCCAGGGATCAGAATTTCGATACCGCGGTGGCATTCAAAGAAAAAAAGGATTACGGGCTGCCAATTTATGAATTGGCAGGACCATTGCCGGCGATGTATCAATCTTCAGCCTTGCCAACAACCTTTGTAATCGATGCTGAAGGAAATTTGGCACTTACGCATAAAGGAATGGCCGATTATAATACTGATGAATTTAAAAAATTTCTGAATAGTTTAAAATAAATTCAGAAGGTAATTAAGAGGTCATGACGATGTTTAGATTTATAATAGCTTTTATAATGCTGGCTGTGGGTACAAGTACCTATGGTCAGCTTATGGAAGCGCCAGAGTGGAATGCAGAGATTTTAGAAGATACTTATATCCCAGGTGACACCGTCACCGCCAGATTCACGGCTAAAATAGCGGAAAACTGGTATATGTATTCCAGTGATTTTAGTAAGAACCTTGGGCCAACTGTCACCGAGTTTCATTTTGAAGACAAACCTGAATTTAAGGTGGTAGGTGAAGTTAATCCCGTGGGGGCGAAAAGGAAGTATGATGAGCTTTATGAAGGAGAATACACGTATTTCACCAATGAAGCCGTTTTTGAACAGAGAATCATAATTAAGAACGTAGACCCGGTCATAAATGCTGAAGCTTCTTACCAGATATGTTCTGATGTAAATGGGCAATGTATACCATTTACCAGTGAGATTTCTGTGACGAGTTTTAAAGAATCCCTTTCCGAAAAAAATAACGATGGAGAGGTATTTAAAATGGAAG
>FUFK010049667.1_pt1 | contig 19359 bp, 20 predicted proteins | sample 1021851 | NCBI WGS metagenome assembly FUFK01 (sample SAMEA51879418, study PRJEB19060) | metagenome
CAAATACTATAGTTGTGGAAAACTTGATAAAAACTAAAATGAAAAGTAAAAAAAAAAAGTATAAGTAAATATTAATTTTATTTTTGATTAAAAACATAACTTAAACATGGGATCGAAGAATTTTACATATGAGAAAAGTGGTGTAAGCATAAAAAAAGCAGATAAATTTATTAAATTTATATCCTCAAGCACAAAAAAATCAAAAAAAAGTGGTAAATTTAAGAATATTGGAGGTTTTGGAGCGCTTACAAAACTGCCAAGTAATTNNAAGAATCCATATCTTGTAACTAGCACAGATGGAGTTGGTACAAAAATTGAAGTTGCAAATATGCTAGGTAAATTTGATACAATTGGAGTGGATCTTGTGGCAATGTGTGTAAATGACATTATAGTTCAAGGAGCGAAACCTTTAGTTTTTTTAGATTATATATCTGTCGAAAAAATCGATACGAAAAAGCTAAAAAATATAATTAGAGGAATTATTAAAGGCTGCAAATTAGCTGACTGTGAATTAGTTGGTGGAGAAACTGCAGAAATGCCTGGAACATATTCTAAGGGAAAATTTGATATTGCAGGATTTTCTTTAGGCTTAGTAGAGAAAGACAAAATATTATTAAATAAAATAAAAGAAAAAGATTTAGTATTGGCAATACCTTCCAGTGGTCTCCACTCAAATGGATATTCCTTAGTAAGACATATTATAAAAAAAAAGAAAATTAATATAAAAAAAAATTCATTTTTAAAAAAAGAATTATTGGTACCAACTAAAATATATGTAATGCATGTATTAGAATTAATTAAAAAAAAGTATTTGAATGCTTGTGCAAATATCACTGGTGGTGGATTAAAAGACAATATTGAAAGAATAATACCAGATAATTACTGCGCTGAAATAAATTTAGAAAAAATAAAAACATTAAAAATATTTAGATGGCTTAAAAGTCAAGGTGTTAGCGATCAAGAAATGTTAAAAACTTTTAATTGTGGTGTGGGTTTTTGTTTAATAGTAAAACGTTCAAACTACAAAAAAGTAATTAAATTATTTCCAAAAAAATATAAACCATATGTCATTGGAAAAATTACAAAAAATTCAGAAAAAGTAAAATTGAGTGGAAAAGTTATCTGGTAAAAAAAATACAGCAGTTTTAATAAGTGGTAGAGGTAGTAATCTAAGATCACTAGTTAAATATTCAAAAATGAAAAAATCTTTAATTAGAATTGTTCTAGTTATCTCTAATAATTTTAGTGCAAAAGGATTGGATTATGCAAATAAGTCTAAGATCAATAATGTCTTTATTAAAGATTCTAATAAAAAAAGTTTTGAAGATCGTTTGTTAAAATTATTAAAAAAGAATAATGTTGAATTGATTTGTTTAGCTGGATTTATGAAAATACTATCAGGTAGTTTTATAAGAAAATTTAATAAACCTATACTTAATATTCACCCTTCTCTTCTTCCTAAGTATAAAGGCCTAAATACACACAACAGAGCAATTCAAAACAAAGAAAAATACTCTGGAGCTACAGTTCATATTGTTAATGATAAATTAGATTCAGGTAAGATTATATTACAAAAAAAAGTAAAAATTCTTAAATCTGACTGCGGAAAAAGTTTAGAAAAAAAAGTTTTAAAAATCGAGCATAAAATATACCCAAAAGCAATTATAAAATTATTTGCTAGTGATTAAAAAAAAAATCTATTTCAATCTTAGCATTTTCAAGACTGTCTGAACCATGAACAGAGTTTTTATCAATTGATATACCGTATTTTTTCCTCAAAGTACCCTCATCTGCGTCAACTGGATTTGTTGCTCCCATTAACTTTCTATTTTCCATAACAGCATTTTCTCGTTGTAAAGTCATGACAACAATAGGGCCTGAAGATAAATAATTGCATAAATCGTTATAAAACGGTTTGGACTCATGAACTTTATAAAACTTTTCAGCTTCCTCTTTAGATATATGGATTTTTTTTTCTTTTATTATTTCAAATCCATTGTTTATAAAATCCTGCTTAATTTGATTTTGAAGATTTCTTTCAACTGCATCTGGTTTAATTATCGATAAAGTTTGCTCAATATTACTCATAGTTATCTTCAATTAATTTATTTAACAATCTAACGCCATAACCAGTTGCACCACCAGAATTAAGCGCTCCTCCATATTTTGAAAATGCCATACCTGCAATATCTAAATGGGCCCATGGAGTTTTATTAATTATAAATCTTTGTAAAAATTGTGCAGCTGTAGTTGATCCTGCTCCACCTACATAGTTAATATTTTGCATATCTGCGTTTTTAGAATTAATTAATTTGTCAAAGTTTTCGTTTAATGGCATTCTCCAAAGTTTTTCTTCAACACTTTCACCTGCATCAATTAGTTGTTTAGATAATTTATCATTATTTGAAAACAAACCTGCGTACTCAGAGCCAAGAGAAACAATGATAGCGCCAGTTAATGTTGCTAGGTCAACTATAAATTGAGGTTTAAATCTTTCTTCTGTAAATGTTAAAGCATCAGCTAGAACTAATCTGCCCTCTGCATCTGTATTTAGAATTTCAATAGTTTTTCCACTGTAAGATTTTACAATATCACCAGGTCTTTGAGCATTTCCACTAACCATATTTTCTACAAGCCCTACCACACCGACTGCATTTATTTTAGCTTTTCGCAAAGCAAGAGTTTTCATTAAACCGACGACAGTGGCCGAACCTGCCATATCATATGTCATATCTTCCATAAATTTTGCTGGTTTTAAAGAATAGCCACCAGTATCAAAGCATACACCTTTTCCAACAAACCCTAGTGGTTTAGATTTATTCTTTATGCCATTCCACTCTATAGTAACTAAATATGAACCTCTTACACTACCTTGGCCTACACCTAATAAAGCATTCATACCCATCTTTTTTAATTTTTTTTGATCATATACTATAATTTTTAAACCATATTTTCTTAGTTTAGTTATTCGTTTTGCATATTCATCTGGATGAAGAACATTTCCTGGCTCAGACACAAGATCTCTCGTAAGAAAAATACCTTCTAAAAGTGAGTTTAATTTGTTTCTCAATAAATTATTTTTTTTATATTTATTTCCAACAACATATAAATTTGTAATTACTTTTTTAGATTTATCGGTTTTATAAATATCAAAATCATATGACTTGAGTTGAGCACCGTGTAAAAGTTTTTCTAGCTGTACATTGGTCACAATAGATGTATTTGCTTCAATAAAAGTTTGCTCAATCTTATTAGTTTTTAAAAATACATATAAATCAGATCCAAGCTTTTCGTAATCGAGTGATGTTTTTGACTTCATGCAATTTACAAAAATGTAAGTTTTATTGTATAAGTTTTTCGTAAGAAATTTCTTCTCCTGGAATATTTTGTTGGCGAATAATGATTTGTTAAAAGATTTGAGTATTTTGTTTTTAATATTTTTATCTTTTATTAAAATAATCTCATTATCTTTGGCTACTTTTGGTACTTTGAGTAAAAATTCTAATTTTAGCTTCATTTTTTTGAAATATTTAATAGATAATGTTGTATATTTATTAAATTTAGAATTTCAATGAATAAATTAATATTTCGTAAATTATCTTTTGATATTTTGTCGTTTTTTTTATTATCCTCGGTTGCGATCACTTCAATAATATGGGTTATACAAGGAGTAAATTTGCTCGATATTGTTACAGAAAAAGGTCATGCAATAAGTGTTTATTTTTTTTATTCAGTTTTAAATATTCCTAAAATATTCAGCAAACTTTTAATATTTACTTATTTTTTAACATTATTCGTAGTTTTACATAGATATGAGGAAAATAACGAAATTTTAGTTTTTTGGACAAATGGTATAAAAAAAATATCATTTATTAATTTTATTGCAAAGTTTTCTTTTTTATTTGTTTTAATTCAATTGGTTATGAATATTTTAATTGTTCCATATACACAAAATTTAGCTCAGCAATATTTGAATAATTCCTCAATGGAATTTTTTCCCAAATTAATTCAGGAGAAAAAATTTTCTAATGTTATGCAGAATTTGACGATTTTTGTTGAAGAAAGTAACAAAGATGGAAAATTGAAAGGGATATACATTAAAGAGCAGATGAAAAATGATGAAAAAAAAATTATTATTGCAAATAAAGGTATGCTATTTAAAGATGAAAAAGGCTTCAATTTCAAACTTTTGGACGGAAAAATAACTAACATTAATAAAAATGGTAATTTTAATATTGGATTTCAAGAAACAACTTACGAATTATCTAAATTTAATTCAAAAACAAGAAAGACAAGTAAGTTAAATGAGATGAACACTTCATTCTTAATTTTTTGCATGGAAAAATTTATTGATACTAGAAAACATGGAGATTCAAGATGTGGAAAAGATAATTCTTTTGCATTGTTGGATATTTATGAAGAAACTTTCAAGAGATTAATTAATCCGATTTATATAATTATTTTATCTTTGGTCAGCTCATTGATTATTTTAAAGTCGAAAATGAATTTATTTCAAAATTATTTTAAAAGTTTTTTATTTATTTTAGGTTTCATAATAATTTTATTTTCTGAATTAAGCTATAAATTTATTTCATCTACTTTAGAAATTGAAATATTTTTTTTGGTTTTGCCATTAATTTCAATAATTTTGTTTTATTTTTATATTTTAATTAAATCAAAATTTAACTTGAAGTATTTATAATGATAAAGAAATACCAAAAATATATCTACTCTTTATTTTTTAAAAGATTTTTAATTGTTAATTTTATTTTTTTTTGCATCATAGTTATCATAAATTTTTTTGATGAAATAAGATTTGCTGAAAAATATGGTGCTGAAAATTATTTTATTATCTATTTATCATTGCTAAATGCTCCTTCATTGATTTTTGAAGTTTTTCCGTTTGTTTTTTTAATTTCTGTAAAACTATTTTATATAAATTTGATCGAAAAAAATGAATTAGAGATATTAAATACGAATGGCATAAGTAATTTTCAAATTATTTCACATTTAACAATAATTTCTGGGATATTGGGAATAATTCTTTTACTTTTTTTTTACTCTTTTTCCTCGGCTTTAAAAGGAGAGTATTTAGATACTAAAAATAACTTTTCAAATTCAAACGAATATTTGGCTGTTGTAAATGACGATGGTTTATGGATTAAAGAAGAAATTGATCAAAATTTGTATATAATACACGCTGAGAAATTTGATAGTGACAGTTTAAAATCAATTACTATTACAGAAGCTGATAAATATTATAACAATAAAAAAACAATAATTGCCTCAAAAGCTAACATTTTATCAAAAAACTGGCAATTAAGTGAAGTATCTATTCTTAATGAAGATGGAATTAAAAATAAATTTAAAAGTTATGTTTATAATTCATCATTTAATGGAGAGATAATTTCAAATTTATTTGCAAACCTTAATGCATTGAATATTTATGAGTTACATAAACTTTCAAGTAGTTATTTTAAAATAGGATACTCTAATACTGATATAAAGATACATTTAAATAAACTTTATAGTATGCCTGTCTTCTATATTTTGATGACTATTTTGGGTTTTATTATTATCAATAAATTAAAAAAAATTAAGTCAAAATTTTTTGTAGTAATTTTTGGTATTTTTGTTTCTGTCGTAGTTTATTATTTAAACTATTTTTCTGGTGTTTTGGGTAATAAAGGAGCTTTACCAATATATTTATCTGTTTGGCTTCCACTTTTAATACTTTTTTTAATTTGTAATATTGGTCTGGTAAAAGTTAATGAAAATTAAAAAAATATTAAATTTTATTTTTTTATCGTTTTTTATTATTTGTTCTAAGGGTGTTTCTAATGAAATTGAATTTGAAGCTTCCGATATGGAAATAAAAAACAAAGGTAATACAATTATAGCATTTGAGACTGATGCAACCATTCCGTCTGAACAAGTTAACATTAAAGCTAAAAAATCTAATTATAATAAAAAGACAGAAATTATAATATTTATAGATGATGTTATTTTTAATGATAATTTAAACAATATAACTATTAAAAGTAATAAAGTTACGTATAACAGAAAAAAAAATATTATTTTTAGTGAGGGAAAGACATTTATAAATATTGAAAGTGATTATGATGTAGTTTCAAAAAATGTCTACTATGATAGAAATAACAGTAGAATTTCAAGTGAAGAAAAGACTGAAATAGTAGATAAAGATAGAAATCTTTATCAATTAGATGAAAAATTTTTATTAGATATTAATAATGAAATAATTTCGGCAAAAAAATCTATAATAACCGATAAAGAAAACAATAAATATATTTTTGAGGATCTAATTGTTAATTTATCAACTAATGAAATTGCAGGCAAAGAAATTAAAGTTGAATTTGAAAAATCTTATTTTGGAAACGAAGATAATAGACCAATTTTGAAAGGGAGAAGTGGACATTCAGATGATGACAGTCTAAAAGTATATAAAGGAGTTTTTAGCACTTGCAATATAGAAAATAAAAATTGTAGAGGTTGGGAATTAAGTTCTGATGAATTTAATCATGACAAAGAAAAAAAAATATTTGAATATAAAAACTCATGGTTAAAAATATTTGATTATAAGGTTTTTTTTCTACCTTACTTTAATCATCCTGACCCAAGTGTTAAAAGAAAGTCAGGATTTCTAACGCCATCATATTCAAGTTCAAATAGATTTGGTACAGCAATTAATTTTCCATATTATAAAGTAATTGGAATTGATAGAGATTTAACTATCAGTCCAAGATACTATGCTGATAAGAGTTTTCTATTACAAAATGAATATAGGCAAGTTCTTTTAAATTCAAACATAAAAAGTGATTTTAGTTTTTTAGTAGGTAATGAAGGAACTAAATCGCATTTATTTTATAATCAGTTTGGTAAAATTAAAGATAATGTAACTTTTAAATTAAATTTGCAAGGTGTTGAGGGGGATAATTATTTAAAAAATCATAAATTAAGTGAAACTTCATCTTTAATTGAAGATGACGGATTGCTATTATCAAATTTAGATATTAATTGGAATTTTGAGAATTCTAATCTAAGTACATCATTCAAAGTTTTTGAAGATCTTTCACAAAATTACCATGACAGATACCAATATATTTTTCCAGAATTTAATTTTACAAAAAATATCGATATACCAAGTGATTATTATGGAAACTTTAATTTTAATTCTTATGGTTATAATAAAAATTATAATACGAATATAACTGAAACAGTAATTACTAATGATTTCTTATTTTCTTCTAATGATTTTATAAATAAATCAGGTTTATCAACTAAATATAATTTATTATTAAAAAATTCTAATGATTATACTGATAATTCTACAAGTATTGATGAAGATATAAATTATAATTTGTTTGGAACCATAAAGGTTGATACTAGTTTTCCATTACAAAAAAGGTTTGCAAATTATAGTCATTATTTAAACCCTAAATTCTCTTTAAGATATAGTCCAAATGGAAATAGTGATCTATCATCTAAAGATTTAAAACTTGGTTACAATAATGCTTTTAATCTAAATAGGATTGAAAATTCGTCTGAAGTGGAGGGAGGTGAGGCATTAACATTAGGTTTAGAGTTTAGTAGAATTGATAATAATGGTTCAAATATTTTTGACTTTAGAGTTGCAAATATAATTAAACCTCAGGAAAATTATAAACTACCAGCAAAATCTAAATTAAATAAAACGAGATCTGATATTTTTGGTAATATAAATTATAAATTTAACGAAAATTTAAATCTAGGGTACGGATATTCATATGATCGAGATCTAAAATATTCAAATTTAGATCAATTAAATATAGATTTTAATGTTAATAATTTTTATACAAATTTTAATTATTTTACAGAAAATCATGATTTTGGGGATACAGAAAATATTATTAATAGAAGTAGTTATAAATTTAATAATGAGAATAAATTATCATTTGAATCAACAAAAAATTTAAAAGACGACTTTACAGAATATTATGATTTAATTTATACATATGTTACAGATTGTATTTCAATAAATCTAAATTATAACAAATCTTTTTATAGAGATGGTAATTTAGAACCAAATAAAAGCTTATCTTTTCTTGTAAAAATCATACCTTTTACCGAATTAGGAGTTCCAAACGTTGGCAATTTAATAGGTAAATAATCATATGATTAAAATTAGTATTATAATTTTTTTTTTATTATTAAAATGCTTACCGGCAATTGCTGAAATTGAAATTAAATTTAAAATAGACGACAATATTATTACAAATATAGATATAATTAATGAGAGGAAATATTTAATATTTCTTAGACCAAATTTGAATAAACTTTCAGAAAATGAAATAGAGAAAATCTCAATTGACACCTTAATTAGAGATATTATTAAAAAAAAGGAAATTGATAAAGTATTTACAAAGCAACCAAGTGATAATTTTATTAAAGAAATAAAGAATAATCTTTATAATTATAAAAAAGTGAAAAATGAAAGTGAATTTATAAATTTGTTAAAAGAAAATAATATTAAATACGATAAAATTATTGAAAAAATAAAATATGAAGCATTATGGAATGATTTGGTTTACAGGAAATTTAATTCTTTGGTTAAAATTGATAAGAGACTTTTAAAAGATCAGTTGAAAACTAAATTAGCAAATAATAAACAATATGAATATAACTTATCAGAATTACTTTTTGAAATTGGAAAAAAAGAAACTTTGGATAAAAAATATAATAAAATAAAAAAATATATAAATCTTACAGATTTTAAAACTGCAGCATCGAAATATAGTATTTCTGGTAGTAACAACAAAGGGGGTGAGATTGGTTGGGTTAAAGAGACTTTGCTTTCAGTAAATTTAAGTAAAATTTTAAGCAAAATGAAAATAAATCAAATTACAGACCCAATAGAATATCCTAATGGTTATCTAATATTGAAACTAAATGATAAAAAAGAAATGAAGCAAATTAAGGATATTAACAAAGAATTAGAAGAACTTATTAAGTTTGAAAAAAATAGACAACTAAATCAATTTTCACTTTTATACTATAAAAAATTGAGACAAAACACAGTTATAAATGAAAATTAAGTATATTTTAATTGTTCTGGGAGAACCTTATAGTACATTTTCAGAGATAATAGGCAAATATTTCCACAGAAATACTCTTAAAAAAAAAAAAATTATAATTGTTGGCAATATAAAATTAATAAGTAGTCAATTAAATAAATTAAATTACAAAATAAAATTTAATAAAATAGATAATTTTTTAGATGCAAAAGATAATGTTTTAAACATTATAAATATTGATTTTAAATTTAAAAAAATATTTTCAAAAGTTACAAATAATTCAAAAGATTACATTGCAAAAAGCTTTGAAAAGTCATTGGATATAATTAAAAAAAATAAAGATAATTCTATATTTATTAATGGACCAATATCAAAAAAAAATTTTTTAAATAAAAAATATTTAGGTATTACGGAATATTTGTCAAAAAAAACTAAATCTAAAAATGAAGTTATGCTAATTTACAATAATAAATTGTCAGTTTCTCCAATAACAACTCATTTGCCATTAAAATATGTTACAAAAAATATATCAAAGAAAAAAATTATAAGTAATGTTTTAAAAATAGATAAATTTTATAAAAATAAACTAAAGAAAAAAGTAAAATTTGCAGTACTTGGATTAAATCCACATTGTGAAACAATTGATAAATTAAGTGAGGAAGATAAAATAATAATTCCTGCAATAAAATCTCTTAAAAACAAAAAAATAAATATAAATGGTCCTTTTTCAGCAGATACTTTTTTTTTAAAAAAAAATATAAATAAGTATGATGTTGTAGTGGGCATGTATCATGATCAAGTTTTAACTCCGATAAAAACTCTGTTTAATTTCGACGCAATTAATATTACAATAGGCCTTCCGTTCATAAGAATTTCTCCTGATCATGGTCCAAACTCAAATATGTTAGGTAAGAATGAGTCTGATCCAGCTTCATTTTTTTATGCAATGAAATTTATAGAAAAATTAAATTAGTTATGAAGCCTAAGAAAAGTTTAGGTCAAAATTTTTTAAATAATGAAAAAATTTTAGATTTAATTATTGAAAAAGGAAATATAAATAAGGATGATATAATACTAGAGATTGGTCCAGGGACTGGCAATCTTACAAAAAAAATTATCAATAAAAAACCTCATAAGTTAATTGTAATAGAGAAAGATAATAATTTATCTGAAAATCTATATAAAAAATTCAATAAAAATATAAAAATAATCAATGAGGATATATTAAATTGTATTGATAAATTTAAATTTGATAGACCCGTAAAAGTATTTGGAAATCTTCCTTATAATATCTCAACTAAAATATTAGCATCCTTTATAAAAATTGATAATCTAAGTAAATTTTTTTCATATTTTATTTTTATTTTTCAAAAAGAAGTTGCTGAGAGAATTATCGCAAATTACAATACAAAAGATTATGGAAGATTATCAATATTATCATCATGGAAATTAAATACCTCAAAAATTATCGATATCTCACCAAAAGAATTTTACCCAATACCTAAAGTTATGAGTTCTCTAATCATTCTCAAACCAAAAAAAAAAATTCAATATTTAAATAAACCAAGAAATTTAGAATATGTAACGAATATTTTTTTTAGTCAAAGAAGAAAAATGATAAAAAAACCTATGAAGCAATTATTTAATGATTATGAGGTTATTGCGAAGCAATTAAAAATTAATTTAAATTTGAGACCCCAAAATTTGACAGTAGAAAATTATTTAGAAATTTGTAAGCTTTATGAAAGTTTAAATTAATAACTTTTTAATATGTTGATTGATAACATATTTGTTCAACTCTGTTTTATTTTTGTTTTTAATTAAAGTCATTATTTTATTATAACATTTTTTTAAATTGTCATTAATTACAACTTGATCATATTCTTTCCACCTAGATAAATCTTTTTTAAAACCTTTCATTCTTTTTTTTACTGTTTTCATATTTTTTCTCTCTCTTTTAACTAATCTTTTAAATAATTCGGTTTTTGATGGTGGCAAAATGAAAATTGTTAAAAGTTTATAATCTAGTTTTTTATTTCTAATTTGCCTCGTGCCTTGCCAGTCTATATCAAATACAACATTTTTTCCCTTATTAAGTTTATCTAAAACCAAATCTTTTGAAGATCCATAATAATGATCAAAAACTTTGGCATGCTCCAGAAATTCTTTTTTTTTAATTAATTTTTTAAAATGATTTTTAGATGTAAAATAATAGTCTTTGCCGTTTCTTTCTTTTTGTCTTGGTGGTCTTGTGGTGTGTGATATAGAAACTGAAAAATTTTTATTTTTAGTAATTTTTTTTACTAATGTGGTTTTTCCTGCACCAGAAGGTGATGAAAGAATATATATTCCACCTTTTTTGAAGCTGGACATTCAATTAAAAATTAATTTGCTTTATTTTCAATAAATTTTACTGCATCGCCTACTGTAAGAATTTTTTCTGCATCGCTATCTGAAATTTCTGATCCAAATTCTTCTTCAAAAGCCATAACTAATTCTACAGTATCTAAACTATCTGCACCTAAATCATCAATAAAACTAGATTCTTCATTTACTTTAGCTTCATCAATACCAAGGTGATCTGCAACAATTTTTTTTACTTTGCTTGAAATATCTTCTGACATATTTTCCTTATTAGTTAAAATTGTTAATAAGTATTTATATTATAATGTCAACTAAAATACATACCTCCATTAACATGTATTGTTTCACCTGTAATATAATCAGATAAACTAGAAGATAAAAAGACAACAGCATTTGCAACGTCCTCTGGAGATCCAAATCTGTCTAGTGAAATTTTTTCTTGTAAAGACTGTTTAAAATTGTCACTTATTTTATCAGTCATTTCGGATTTTATAAAACCTGGTGAAACACAATTAATTTTAATATTTTTCTTTCCATATTCAAGTGCGAGACTTTTTGACATGCCAATCAATCCTGCTTTTGATGCTGCATAGTTAGTTTGACCAATGTTACCTGTATGGCCAACTATGGAGGTGATATTAATAATCTTACCATTTTTATTTCTTATCATTTTCTTAATTGAATATTTGCTTAATAAAAATGATGAAGTTAGGTTCAAATTTATAACCTTGTTCCATTCTTCATCTTTCATACGAATAGCCAGGTTGTCATTTGTGATGCCTGCATTATTTATTAGTACATCAATCTTATTATTAAATTCATCATTACAAACCTCAATGAACTTTTCTATTGATGAATGCTCTAAAATGTCAAATTGTTTTGTAATTACACTTGGATAATTGTCTTTTATAATTTTCAATTTATCTTGATTTGTTCCTGTGGCAATTATATTAGCTTTTGCTTTATGAATATTTTCTAATATTGAATTTCCGATTATTCCTGTAGATCCAGTCAAAATTATATTTAAATTACTTAAATTAATCATTTTTTAAAAATTTAATATCATCTATGGTATTTACCTGAAATAATTTTACATTTCTATTTATTCTTTTTACTAATCCAGATAATACTTTCCCAGGGCCAATTTCAACAAAACGTTTAACATCCTTATTTATCATATTAATAACACTTTCTCTCCATCTTACAGGCTTTTCAATTTGATCAATTAAAAGTTTTTTTATTTCTTTTGAGTTACTTGTTGGATTTGCGGTGACATTTGAAACAATATTAACTATTGGATCTTTAAATTGTGTATTATTAATTTTATTACTCATTTCTTCTGTTGCTTTGTTCATTAAAGGGCAGTGAAATGGTGAGCTAACAGGTAAACTTACATATTTATATTTGTTGTTTTTTAATTCATTAGAAAGCAATAAAAGAGAATCTTTTTTTCCGCTAATAACAATTTGACCATTTGAATTATCATTAGCAACGTAACAATATAATTTATTATCAAATTTTTTAAAAATATTATTAATCTCATCAATATTTATACCTAAAACTGCCAACATGCCTCCTTCTCCGTTTGGTACAGCATTTTGCATTGCGTTTCCTCTATGTTTAAGCAAATCTATTGTTTGTTCGAAATTTAATGAATCTGCACAACACAAAGCTGAATATTCTCCAAGCGAATGTCCAGCAAAAAATTTAGCGTTATTTAAATTAAAATTAGTTTCGTTTTTTATAACATTAAATATGGAATAGCTTACTAAAAATATTGATGGTTGTGTGTTTGTAGTCTGATCTAATTGATCCTTCGGCCCCTCTAAAATGATTTTACTTATTTTTTTTTTTAAAATTTCATCAGCCTGGGCAAAATATTCTTTTACATATGCAAAATTTTCATAAAATTCCCTTGCCATTCCTACAATTTGTGAGCCTTGACCAGGAAATAATACTGAGAACATAAAAAAGTTAATAAATATTGTGTAATTTTTATATTGTAATTAAAAATTTATAATAGTATATCCTCATTTTTTCTACTTATTTATATGAACTATTACGAACATACATTAATAGCAAGACAAGATACTTCTCCAAGTCAAATAAAGCAACTTGAGGAAAAATATAAAAAAATTATTGAAAATAATGATGGAAATATAATAAAATTTGAGAGTTGGGGTCTAATGCATCTTTCATATTTAATTAAAAAGAACAAGAAAGGTAATTATCTTCATTTTAAAATAGAAGGTAAAGGAAAGACCATAAAAGAGTTAGAAAAAAACGAGAAAATTGATAAAAATTTGTTGAGGTATTTGACAGTAAAAGTAAAAAAACTTGACTTAGAAACAGATTACTTCAAAAAAACTGATGAGCAACAAAAATAATAATTTAAATGAAAAAGAAAAATCTAAAAAAAAAGAATTCTCAAAACAATTTCTCTAAACTTAGTGTATTCCAGAATAATAAATATAAGTTTAAAAAGAAGTGCCCCTTATCCGGCAAGGGAGCCCCTATAATTGACTATAAAAATATAAAATTATTAAAAAGATATGTTTCAGAAAATGGCAAAATTCTTCCTTCTAGAATAACTTCGGTCAGCCAAAAAAAACAACGTGACTTATCTCTTTCAATTAAAAGAGCAAGAAATTTAGCATTAATTTAATTATGAGAGTTATTTTACTAGAGAATGTTAGAAATATTGGCTCAATAGGAGATGTCATTGATGTCAAAAGAGGATTTGCTAGAAATTTTCTAATTGCAAAAAAAAAGGCATTATTTGCGTCTAAAGAAAATATTAAAGAAGTAGAAAAAATTAAGAATGAATTAAATAAAAAAGATTTAGATAGAAGAAATGATGCTAAAACTATAAGTGAAAAAATTAAAGATAAAAAATACACAATAAAAAAACTCAGTACAGAAAATAAAGAGTTGTATGGATCTGTAAAACCTACTGAAATTTCAAAAATTTTAAAAGAGAAAGAAGATGTTGAGATTAATCCATCTATGATACAACCTATCAAAGAAATAAAATCTTTGGGAACTTATAAAGTTCATTTAAATCTTCACACAGAAGTAAGTTCAATTATTAATATTGAAGTTATCTCGCAAGAAGATAATTAAAATTATACATTTTTTTCCCCATTAAATATTAGTCTTTGTAAAAATGATTTTTATTAATTATTATAAGATATGTCTCAATCTCTAAATATTGTAAAAAATAAATTAGATGAATTACCAAATAATATTGAAGCTGAACAATCCGTTATCGGATCTGTACTTTTATCAAACGAAATTTTTGATGATATAAGTTTGTTAATTTCAAGCAGAAACTTTTATGATCCTATACATAAGAAAATATTTGAAGCTTTAGAAAAATTAATTTATGGTGGTCTTTTAGCAAATCCTATCACATTAAAGAACTATTTTGAAAAAGAAAAAGATGAACTTAATATTCCCGAGTACTTAGTAAAAATTACCAAGTTTTCTACATCATCGCGACAAGCTATTGAGTATTCTAAACTTATTTTTGATTTATATGTCAAAAGAGAACTAATTAAAATTTCAAATGATATTATTGATCAAGCTAAACTTAATGATTTAGATAATGACGGTCAAAAAATAATCGAAAATTACGAAAAATCACTATTTGATCTCGCGGAAAAAGGATCTTTTAGTTCGTCTTTAATAAAATTCGATGAAGCTATGAGACAAACTATTGAGATGGCATCAAATGCTTATAAAAATGAAGAAGGAATTGTTGGGGTTCCTACTGGATTAAGAGATTTAGATGATAGGCTCGGTGGTTTACACAAGTCAGACCTTATAATTATTGCTGGAAGACCTTCCATGGGTAAAACTGCTCTAGCCACAAATATAGCATTTAACGCTGCTAAAAAAATTCAAGAAAGTGGTGAGAAAAGTTCAATAGCTTTTTTTTCTCTTGAGATGTCATCAGAACAGCTTTCTACGAGAATTTTATCAGAACAATCAAGAATCAAGTCAAATGATATTAGAAGAGGTAAAATTTCTGAAGAACAATTTGATAAATTCATAGAGACATCTAAAGATATTTCTGAACTTCCTTTGTATATTGATGAAACTCCAGCAATAACAATTGCAGCATTAAGCAACAGAGCAAGAAGAATCAAGCGATTGTATGGGCTTGATATGGTTGTTATAGATTATATTCAATTAATGAGAGCCTCCAATTTTAACAATGGAAGAGTTCAGGAAATTTCAGAAATAACTCAAGGATTAAAAGCTCTAGCTAAAGAATTAGCTGTTCCTGTTTTGGCGCTTTCCCAATTATCAAGAGCTGTTGAACAGAGAGATGATAAAAAACCACAATTATCAGATTTGAGAGAATCGGGATCGATTGAACAAGATGCGGATGTAGTTATGTTTGTATTCAGAGAAGCTTACTATTTACAAGGAAAAGAGCCTAGGCCCGCCACTGTAGAACATGCTGAATGGCAAGCGAAAATGAATGAGGTTTCACATTTGGCTGAATTAATTATTCAAAAACAAAGACATGGGCCAACTGGCAATGTAATGCTTGAATTTGAAGCAATGTTTACCAAATTTAAAGATATTCAAAATAATTAAATTAAATTATAAAAGCTAATACTCAATGTTAGCCAAATTTTATCAGAATAATATTTTAAAAAAACCAAGCTTAATTTTAATTTTATTATTAATTTGTTTATGTTTTTTTGGATATAACTCAAAAAAATTTAGACTTGATGCATCCTCTGAAACATTATTAATAGAAGGTGATCCAGATTTAAAATACCTTAATGAAATAAACGATAGATATGGTGCAAAAGAATTTTTAGTTCTTACATATACACCAAAAAAGAGAATGATAGACGAATCTTCTATTAAAAATCTATTAAAACTTAAAAACCAAATTCAACAACTTGACTGGGTACATAATGTAATCACACTATTAGATATTCCATTATTAAGCAGCTCTGATGATCCTCTTATTGAAAGACTACAAAACTACTCAACACTAAAATCCCCAAACATTGATAAAGAAAGAGGATTTAATGAAATACTGAATAGTCCTGTTTTTAGAAATTTTGTTATCAGCGAGGATGGTAAAACATCTGGGATTATAGTTTACTTAAAATCAAAAGATAAAGTTACTGAGTTTAAAAGTAAATTTGAGGAAGAATTATATAAAGATAATTTAAAAAAACAAAACCATCAAAATATTTTGGAAATAAGACAAATAATTAAAAATTTCGACTCAACTAGTAAAATTCATTTAGGAGGTATTCCTATGATCGCCGATGATATGATGACCTTTATAAAAAAAGATATAATAGTTTTTGGACTTGGCGTTTTTGTATTTATTATTGCCACTCTTTGGTATGTTTTTAGAAAATTAATATGGGTAATTGTCCCAATTAGTAGTTGTTTTTTTTCAGTATTAATAATGACTGGACTTTTAGGCCTCTTGGGATGGAAAGTTACTGTTATATCATCAAACTTTATTGCTTTAATGTTGATATTGACGATGGCTATGAATATTCACATCAGTACTAGGTATCTCCAACTTACAAAACAATTTCCAAAACTAAATAAATTTAAAATTATTTCTTTAACAACTTCAAAAATGTTCTGGCCTATTTTATATACAGCCTTGACAACTATATTTGCATTTTTGTCATTAGTATTCAGCGAAATAAAACCCATTATAGATTTTGGATTTATGATGACTTTTGGTTTAATAATTTCATTTCTTATTACCTTTAGTCTATTGCCAACATTAATTAATTTATTAAATTTTAATAAAGTTTCTTTAAAAGAAGAGAAAGGGACCAAAATAACTAATTTTTTTAGCAATATTTCAGTTTCAAAGCAAAATACTATATTTGGGTCAACTTTAATAATTATATTTCTAAGTATATTGGGAATTTCAAAACTCGAAGTTGAAAATAGTTTTATAAATTATTTTGATAAAAAAACAGAAATTTACAAAGGAATGAAACTTATTGATGAAAAGTTGGGAGGTACAACTCCACTTGAGGTTATTTTAAAATTCCCAAAAAAAGATGAAATTGAACAAAAATCAGACGATGAAGAGGATGATTGGGGTGATGAAGATGAAAATGATGAAAAATATTGGTTTACTAAAGATAAAATTAATAAAATAAGAAAAGTTCATAATTACTTAGATTCCTTGGAGCCAGTTGGAAAAGTTCTCTCTTTTTCCTCAATAATTGATGTTGCTACTCAATTAAATAATAATAAAGAGCTTGGATCCTTAGAAATGGGAGTTTTATATACTAAAATACCTGACAACATAAAAAAGGAGATTGTAGATCCTTATATTTCAATAAAAGACTCAGAGGCTAGAATAAGCTTAAGGATAAAAGACTCATTAGATAATCTAAGGAGAAATGATTTACTTATTAAAATAAATTCAGATCTAGAAAATAAATTAAATTTAAAAAAAGATGAATATAAATTAGGTGGAGTATTAATTCTATTTAATAATCTTTTACAAAGTTTATTTAAATCTCAAATTTTAACTCTGGGATTTGTTATGCTTGGAATTCTGATAATGTTTATCATTCTATTTAAAAATTTAAAATTAGCTTTAATAGGTGTTGTGCCAAATTTTATAGCAGCTTTTTTTATATTAGGTTTAATCGGATTATTAGGAATTCCTCTTGATATGATGACAATTACAATAGCAGCAATAACTATAGGTATAGCTGTAGATAATAGCATTCATTATATTTATAGATTTAAAGAAGAGTATACAAAATTAAAAAGTTATAATAAGACACTTAAATTGTGTCATTCAACAGTCGGTAAAGCTATTTTAAATACTTCAATTACAATAGTTTTTGGATTTTCAATTTTAGTAATGTCAAATTTTATACCAACAATTTACTTTGGTGTATTCACGGGGGTTGCTATGTTACTTGCAATGGTTTCAGTTTTAACACTTTTACCTTCATTATTGCTTAGAATTAAACCATTCGATTAATGATTGAAGCTTTTCAGGATTTTTTAATACAAGTAACATTATTTGATTATATTTTTTTTGTAGCAACCATTTATTTTTTAATTCAAGGATCCAGAAAAGGTTTTGTTTTAGGTTTGTTGTCAGCTGCCAAATGGGTTTTGGCATATATTTTAACAATTTATTTATTTCCGAAAGTAAAGCCTTACTTTGAAGGTATTTTAGATAGTGAATATGTTATTGATATAACTGTTGGTATAATATTGTTTATTTTAATAATATTTCTTATTCTTTTAGGAAATAAAGCAATAAGTAAAGTTGTTACTTACACTGGGTTAGGTTCAATCGATAAAGTTTTTGGTTTTTTCTTTGGAATCGCTAAGAGCTATGTTCTAATTGTTTGTTTGTTCACAGCCATTGACGTCATCTACGATAGCAAAAAATGGCCGTTAAATTTAAAAGATTCGTTAACATTTCCTTGGGTTGAAAAAGGTAGTATCTATCTTATAAAGGTATTTCCAAATCAAAAACAATATGAAGACGCTAAAGAAAAAGTTCAAGATGTATAATCCTAAATTAAAAGAGGAATGTGCCGTCTTTGGTATAAGCAATACACCAGAAGCATCGACCTTAACTGCTTTAGGACTTCATGCATTACAACATAGAGGTCAAGAGGGTTGTGGAATTGTATCATTTGATGGCGAAAAATATCACTCCGAAAAAAGATTTGGTTTAGTTGGTGACAATTTTAATGATGAAAAAGTTTTAAAAAACTTGCCAGGAAATTATGCGATAGGTCACAATAGATATTCTACAACTGGTGGAACTGCTTTAAGAAATGTGCAACCGTTCTTTGCTGATACTAATTCAGGTGGAATTGGAGTTGCACATAATGGCAACCTAACAAATGCCATAACACTTAGAAATAAAATGGTTGAA
>FUFK010067403.1_pt1 | contig 19347 bp, 22 predicted proteins | sample 1021851 | NCBI WGS metagenome assembly FUFK01 (sample SAMEA51879418, study PRJEB19060) | metagenome
ATCGCGCTTGTGCCGTTTTGATTCTAGAAAAATACCAGTTTCATGCATCATCGAAGACTTCGATTTTTGCGTTCCGTTTCACCAGTTCCGTGAATTTTGAAGAATATCGAGTTGCTCTAACAACATGATTGTCGATCCAATGGTAATTTCCCCCCCTGGGTTTACCCATCAACAGTGAATGATATCGAAACCCTTTGTCAGAGAGCCATTTTTCGGTGACCTCACGATGCTCCTCAGTTCTAGCGGTAAAAAAACAAATTTGATGTCCATCATGGAACCAGCGATTAATTGTCTCGATCGCATCTGGGTATGCCTCTGCGGTAGCCATCCTGTGAGGCTCCTCATTTGGGATATCTTCCCCCACAGTTCCGTCTATATCTATAAGATAATTTTTCACTTCCTCTGGTAGAATCGGGCTAATGCTTTCTCCCGAATCATCGACGTTTTGAATAAAGTCCATTACTCTCCTAAGGCAATAATCAGCCCTTAATGGCTACTTTATTGTNACCTCGCTGCAGACATAGTTTTTGCCACTAAAGTGGGGCTATACTATTTTTCTATTACAGAGAAAGCCCATACAAACCCCTTCTGAATAATGGTATTTGTATGGGTACCCTTGCGGATTTGCCTAAAACACACCCGCACTTCTCAATGAGAAGAATGCAATAATCCCACAAACAATGTAAATGAGAATTCCAATCGGGCCTCTTTTGAATTTTGAAGACGGTTTAACTCCAAGAATTGGTTCTGCTTTTTCTGCGAGGTGTTCTTCTATCTCTCCAATGGACTTCATGCTTCATCCTCATCTATTATNTGCTTTGAGCATTTTGAAGAAGCACTCTATTTGCAATTATTTTCCTGTATCTATGGGCCCCATGTATTCGCCAGTGAACACAACGGTCCCCAATGACTCATATCCGAGTCAATGGGTTACCCCCTCAACCCTATGCTACGCCCGTGAGTCAGAGGATACCCTATGATTCTAACTAGGTCGTCAGGTATGGGCACTTACTTTGATTGCTTCCGCTTTGCCAGGACAGGATGCCAGAAGGAGTTGAGCATCAGTTCGCTCAATCAATCGCCCCTGCTGATTGCTGGCGTGAGGTCCCTGGAGTCCCTTGAGCGACCCAGGATCGACAGGACGTACCACCCGATGGAGAGGATCGGTGTGGAGACGAAGAGCACTAGGCAGAACCAGACGAACAACATTCCGTCCGCTATCGGCCATGCCCAGACGGATGCGCATCCAAGAGTAACCAGGAAGAGTATCCTTGAGGCCTCGCTCGGCGTCTCGGTGCCCCTGTGGTTCCTCCGTGGAGACAGCAGGTAGTCAGCAGCGCCCATGACCTCACTTCCTCGCCCTGACAGCGACCGTCGTCGTGACCTCGTCGTCGAGGGACCACTGCTCGAATACGCACTCCTCCGACACTATCCTGAGCAGCAGGAGGTCGGCCTTGTCGTTCCCGTCGGCCCTGGCTATGCGATCACCCCCACGAACTCCTCCACGACGGAGAAGTCGGGGTAGTAGGTCCTGCTCTGCCATACAAGCTGGCCCTCGGGGTCGATGACCTGGAGCGTCGGGGTGACGGGGTTGTTGAACGCCTCGGCGAGGGGAACCTCGCTCTCCTCGCCGGTCGTCGCGTCCCATGCGGTCGCGCCGTCCACCGGCATCAGCACCGGCCACGGGCTGTAGTAGTCGGAGGACGAGTTGCCGTAGGTGTTGTTCACGTAGGTTGTCATCTCGAACGCGGGGTACCTGTGCACTGTCACTATGTTAGAGTCCTCGGGGATGGTGCCGTTGTCGACGCACTCCCTGATCATCTGAGTCCACTGGTGGCAGCCCTTGCAGCCGGCCGCTGCCCAGAGGATCAGAGTGCTGTTGTTGCCCGACTCCCCCAGTAGGTCGTAGGTGTGAGCCACGTCGACGTCCCTTCCAAGGGTCTGTGCCACTATGTTCAGCCCCTGCAGCTCGCCATCATCGCTCTGTGACTCGTCCAGGTCCGCGACGTTGTCCTCCGTCACACAACCGGGCAGGACGAGTATCGCAATGAATGCGAAGACTGCTTTGTTCATGGTTCTNGCATCGTCGTGTCAGACATAAATGGTTGTTCGGGGGATAACCCCACCCGCAGTGGCGGAAGGCGCCTCAGTACGTCAGTTGCACGTCCGAGTCCGTGGACAGGGCTATCACGCCTGGGGGTCCGCTCCACTCTATCTGGTCATCGGGGACGATGAGGGCCCCGTCGCCCTCGCTGTGGCCGAGGGTCGCCATGACGGAGGCGAACGAGCAGTACAGCGTCGCGGAGGATATCAGCGACTCCATGAAGCCGGACACCGCCTTCGAGTCGGGGCCCATCTCGGCGTCCAGCTCCTCGATGTAACCGGGGTCCAGCAGGCGCGTGCCTGCCGCTGCGAAGAACACGCTCACCCGGTGCCCGTCCGCTACGGCCTGTGCCGCGCAGGCGAGGCCGACTATCGATTTCAGCGTGTCATTTCTCGGTTCTGATACGAACTTCACGAAGACTCTCTTCTCCATGGTGCGTGGTCGGAGGATTAGCACTTCATCTATTCGTCCGGGTCGTCAGCGCCCTAGTTCCCCTTCGCGAAGGAGACNAGCCTGTCGATGGGCAGGTGGTCCACGGTGTCCCTGCAGTAGTGGGCCTCNACCACCTTGCCCTCCTCGTCGATCAGGATGTCCACGGGCATGGTGGAGAGCTTCGACATCGACATCGTCATCGGGACGTAACCTCGCAGCATCGCCTCGAGCGTCGTCAGCGGTGCCCTCAGGGGGGCAAGCATCAGCCCTGCCACGGACTTGGAGACCCCGTTCTCGAGGAAGGTCTCGTAGCTATCGTCAGCTACTATTGTGAACTTGGGCTTGTGCTTGGCCATCCTCTTGGCGAGGTCCGACACCTCCGCGTCGAAGACCCCCACCATGACCGTGTCATCCGGGAACTCGTCCCACCTCTTCATTATGCGATTGATCCTGATGTTGCAGAAGGGGCAAGAGGAGAATCGGAAGAAGGTCAGGATGACCCTCCTTCCCTTCATGGAGGAAAGTTCGAAGGTGGAGCCGTCGATGGCTGGCAGTGTGATATCGGGTGCGGGGTCGCCTTTCTTGAGTTTGGTCATGCCTACTGGTCGGGAATGCGGTGTAAAAACTGGACCCTGAGTGGTTCTCGTCCCTAGTTCCTCGGCTTGGCCCGCTTGGGTCCGCCGCGGGAGCGGTTGTTCCTCTTCCCCTTCCTCTTCCTTCTCCCGTTCCTGCGGTTGGAGCCCTGCTTGGAGGACCTGTAAGTGGAGCTCTTCCTGGACCTGCGTGCCCTCTTCTTGTTGCTCTGGCCCTTCCTGGCCTTCCCCCTGAACTTCGCCTTCTCCGAGGGGGCTCGGACGAACTCCCTCTCCTCGAGGGCCTCCGGCTCTGGCTCGGTCGTCTTGCACCTTATCCCCACCTCCTCCTGAATCCGCTTGTACTGCCTGTTCTGGGACCTCAGGACCAGTGAGACTACGGTTCCGGTGGATCCTGCCCTTGCAGTCCTCCCGCTCCTGTGCTTGTACGCCTTGCCGTCATCGGGCGGGTCGAAGTGTATCACGCAGTTGACGTCGTCCACGTCTATCCCCCTCGATGCGACGTCGGTGGCTATCATGACTCTGGCCTGCCCCGCGCTGAACTTGTGCATCGACCTGTCACGTTGCTTCTGCTTCATGCCGCCGTGGAGTGTGGTGAACGAGAGGTCCATCTCGCTCATCTCGTCGCCGAGCCTGTTGACCCCTGCCCTAGTCCGGCAGAAGATGATGCTACGCCCGCACTTCTCCGCGATGTATGAGGCTAGTTCGGCCTTGCCCCTGGAGTTTATCTTCCAGAAGAAGTGCTGCATGCTGTCCATGCTCACCTCCTCCGGTCCTATCCCGACTCTGAGTGGGTCTTCCTGGTATGACTCGACGATCTCTGATACTTCCTCGTCGAGGGTCGCGCTGAACAGGATAGTCTGCCTGTCCTGCTTGCACTTGTCCATGATAGAGCGCACGGGTTGCATGAAGCCCATGTCAGCCATCCTGTCGGCCTCGTCAAGGACCACTATGCCCACGTCGTCAAGCCGCAGAGCTCCCCTTTCGAGGAGGTCGATTAGCCTGCCCGGGCATGCCACTAGTATCTCCACCCCCTTGTTCAGTCTCCTGTACTGGCCCTTGTAGGGAGTCCCCCCGTAAACCGATGCCGTCCTCAGCCCGATAGAGTCGGCCAAGGGCTTCAGAACCCCCCGGATCTGCTCTGCCAGTTCCCTGGTGGGAGTCAGTATGAGGGAGGTGGGCCTCTTCGGCTCCGCCTTGGGGGACATTGAGACCAGGGGGATGCCGAATGCGAGCGTTTTCCCCGATCCCGTTGGGGCTCTGCAGCACACGTCTCTGCCTTCCAATGCATCAGGTATGGTCTTGGTCTGGACCTCAAAGGGCTCCTCTATGCCCTCCTCTCGCAGAACGTCGATCAGAGTAGGCTCGACTCCCAAATCTGTAAATCGAACCAAGATGTGCCTCCTTACGAGCGCGCCTACCTGCCCTATTTAGTATGAGGAGTGGCAAAGAAGCACGGATTCCCTGTTGGCGCTCTAGTTATCCTCTTTCGACCACCAGTTGGCTTCCTTCTCCGCCCATGTCTCATCTCCGGACTCCCTGATGAACCCCTCCAGCTCCTTGAGTGTGAGGTATCCGTCGCCGTCCTTGTCGTGCTTCTCGAAGAGCTCCTGCATCTCCATGATATCCTTCTTGCTGTCTAGGTCCACCTCTTCCATCATCTCATCGTAGGAGAACCTACCGTCGCCGTCCTTGTCCAGATCGCGCATTGCCAACATAAACAATGGTGCTAGGATGATCCTCTCGAGCGAAGCGAAGATGCCCTTCCCCCTACTCTTCCCGGAGCGGGAGGTCCTGAGGGTCATCGTTCCCTCATTCAGGACCATCTGCCCCATACCGAGGAAGTGCATCGCGCACTGGGACGCGAGCGCCAACGCCATCAGGCCCAGTGGGGCTCCGCACAGCAGTGCCATTATCACCTCCCCCTCTTGGTACAGGGCGTAGAACATAGCCTCGAAGAACAACAGTCCGGCCAGGGTTCCGCCTGCCTTCTTCACNACATCCGGTCCCGACATCACAGTGTCATCGGGGTGGAGGTTTATTTCTGCCATCTCAGAACATCCTACTTCCTGCCTAGGAGCACCAGCGTCCCGGCCCAGCCCTCTTTGGCTCCGGTCTGATGGTNCTCTACGTCGCTGAAACCCGCATCCTCCAAACCCTCAACCCACTCCTGGACCGACATCGTGGCCATCGGGACCCCGAGAGAGTCGGGCCACGAGATGCTGACTGGGTTCTCGACGTAGTGATCGATGCCAATCGCGATGATGCCGCCTTCCTTCAGCCAGTGGCGGTTCAGGTCCGAGAGGAAGGCCAGGGGATGCTCCAAGTAGTACATGAATTCCATGGTTATGACCAGGTCCACTTTGCTCTTGGGCTGCCAATCTGGCAGCCTCTGGCAGGCGTAGTTCCCATCGGGGTCGATCCCCCTGGCCTTCTCGATCATGGATTCCGAGCCATCCACCCCGGCGCATCCCTGGCATCCCTCGTGTTCCCTCAGCCTCCTGACCGCCCAACCGTTCCCGCATCCGACATCGATCGCGGAGAACCCGCCACTCAGCTTCGGGACCGCCTTCGATATCATGAAATCGACGCTGGGCGAGTGGCCTTTTTCCATTCCCTCGTCCTTCCCCATCTCGGCCCAGGAGCTGAATAGTTCGACTGCGGATTTTTCGCCCATGCCCCCAGCCCCGGGAATGGGTACTTTATCATGCGAGTCTTTGGTTGTGACTCGGGAAAACATATGAAATATCAACGCCATACAGTTGAATCATGGGAACAGAGTTCGATGTCGGGGACTTCGGCTCCTTCGCAGCCTCTCGAAGATCCACTCGGGACTTCCTCCCGACGCCCGTCCCTGATGAGGCGATCGAGGAAATCATCTCTGCGGGCCTCACCTCTCCGAGCTGGAGCAACACNCGNCCGTTCGTCGTAGCNGTNGCGAAGGGNGATNNCAGGGATCGCCTTTCGGCCGAGTTCCTGAGGCGCTTCGAGATGGTCAAGACGGGTCAGGGCGAAGGTCTTCTGGGGAAGCTGAAGGCCCTGATTCGCTGGAGGGGGCTTCCGACCAGCAATTGGCTGGTCATCAAGAAGTACCACAAGGACCTGCTGCCGAGATCCCAGAGGGTCGGCAAGGAGCTATTCACTCACATGGGGATAGACAGGGACGACAAGGAGTCCAGGGACAGCTTCTGGGCCAGGAATTACGAGTTCTTCGGTGCCCCGGTGGAGCTGTTCATATTCACGCACAAGAGCCTTGGCAAGTTCGCCGCCTCCGATGCCGGTCTGTTCATGCAGAACCTGATTCTATCTGCCCACTCGAAGGGGCTGGGGACATGCGCCCAGGGCTCCGTCGCAGTCTGGGAGGACGCGGTCAGGAAGGAGTTCGAGGTGAGCAGGAACTACTCGCTTCTCTGTGGGATTTGCTTGGGCTACCCGAGCGATACCAGCGTGAACAGTTTTGGGGCGGAGAGGATCGCCCCGTCTGAGATAATCCTGTCAGAGAGGGGCCGGGCGTGACCCCGGGACATTGTCCAGCCTGGACTCCTCCTTGACGGGCAGGTGGATCAGGGACGAGAAGACCCCTACCGCGATGCCCACCCACCATACTGTGGTGTAGCTCCCNTANNNGTCGTAGAGNACCCCTCCNAGGTANACNCCNACGAANCTTCCAANNTGNTGGGAGAAGAACACAATCCCGTACAGGGTGGCCATGTACCTGATCCCGTAGATGTGNGCGACCAAGCCGCTGGTGAGGGGGACGGTNGCCAGCCAGAGGAAGCCCATNGCGGCGGAGAATATCATGACGGTGTTCGCGGTGATGGGNGTTAGGATGAACCATGCCGCCGCCACGGAGCGACCGGCGTAGATTCCGGATAGGAGCCACTTCTTCCCGAACCGCTTGCCTGCCCATCCGGCCAGCAGGGTCCCCACGATGTTGGCAGCCCCGATAACGGAGATGGCCAGGCCACCGAGAGCGGCGGTGGTCTCTATCCCGAGGTCCCCGCACCAGCCCGTAGGGTCGATGGGAGCGCTCATCTCGGTGATTAGGGCTGGGAAGTGAGCGGTGATGAACGCCAGTTGGTAGCCGCACGAGAAGAAGCCGACGAAGATCATCATGTAGGACGGGTCCTTGAGTGCGATGCGGAGTATCTCGCCCAGGCTCTCCTCCATCTCCTCCTTGGCAGCGGCCTCCGGGGCTCGCATGAACGGGAGAAGGACGAGGACGGCCAGAATGGAGACAGCGAAAATCAGGAACACGGACTGCCATGGCATCCTCTCCAGCAGGAAAACGGCGACCGTTGGCCCCACTATCTGCCCGGCGGAGCCAGAGGCGGTGGCTATGGCTAGGCTCATCGCCCTGTGCTCTGGAGCACTCGCACGGCCCACGACAGCCAGTATGACTCCGAAGCCGGTCCCGGCAATGCCGAACCCGACGAGGACCTCGTAGAACTGGATGGCTAGGGGCGATGTGGCACCCGTGGTGAGGACCAGGCCCAGCGAGTATAGGACTGCCCCGAGTATGATCGCCTTCCTGTCTCCAATCCTCTCTGCGAAGGCCCCGAAGATTGGGGCTCCGAAGCCCCATGCGAGGTTCTGTATCGCTATGGCCAGGCTGAACTCGGCCCTCGGCCACCCGAACTCTTCCTGGATGGGTATCTGGAAGACTCCGAAGGAGGCTCGGATTGCGAAGCCCACCAGGACGATGATACATCCCACGACGAGGACTGGGGTGAACAGGCGCTGTCCCCTATCCATGGTGCTCGTCCTTGGGAGGGAGGTGCGCCATATAACGGCACACTGGGGTCATGGGGCCCTAGTACTCGTTCCTCTTCGAGGGATCCTCGCTTAGATACTGGACGAACTCGTACTCGTTCCTGTCATGGTCGAAGAAGTAGTACCTGTGCCTGTGAGGGTGATCGGTGTAGGTGGCGCCCTGCTCGTAGCCAGCCTCGATCAGGCGATTGGCCAGGGCTGCTGCATCATCCACGACGAATCCCATGTGGTTCATCCCGGGATGGACATATGGCTTGTGTGGCCCCCTCTCCGTGGCGCCCCTGTCCTCGACGCACAAGTAGGATTCCTCGGTCCCCACGTGGACCCATCGCTGAGCCTTCTCGCCTCCTCCCTCCCCTCTAACTGAGAACTCAGGCATGGCCGTCATCAGGAAGCGTAGGGTCTCGTCAACGTCTGTCGAGGTGATGTTCAGGTGCTCCAGAAAGGGCTTCATGCCTCCCGATAGGGACGGGTTCCAATAATCCTGCCCTCTGTGCATTGGATATATTACGGCGATTTGACGGGAGAGGGTCATGCCCAGAGTCGAGGTCGGCGAACACTCATTCCAGTACATGGAGGAGGGGGAGGGTAGCCCCGCGATACTCCTGCTGTGCAGCACGGGACTGGATTCCAAGCAGTGGAAAGGGCTCCTCCCCCACCTGGGAGGGAGGAGGGTTCTCTGCCCCCACTACCTGTGCTACCCCGGGACGGATAATTGGAAGGGCGAGGGGGAGATAGACTCCTGGATGGACTACCGCGCTTCAGAGGCCCTCCTCCTGGCGGAAGACGGACCTGTGGACATCATTGGCCATTCCTACGGGGGATTCATCGGCCTGAGGCTAGCCAAGGAGCACCCGGACAGAATAAGGAGGATGGCATTCCACGAGCCAATAGTCTGGGGGTGCCTGCAGCACACCGGTCGTGACGATCTGAAGAACGAGTTCGGCGAGGTGGTGGAGACTTTCTTCACCGAGGACCTCGAGCCGGAGGACTTCCTCAGGGACTTCGTCGATTACTGGAACGCCCCCGGGACATGGGACTCGATGCCGGACCACCGGAAAGAGATGTGGAGGGTGTTGCAGCCGAAGATTCTCAGTGAGGTGAGGCTCTTGTGCTACGACAGGACCCCTCCGAAGTACTACGAGGAGATTACGCACCCGATTCTGATCACCCTTAGCAACGAAACCCCCCCTCATCAGTTCGAGGCTTGCAGAATCGCATCAGCCGCCCTCCCTGACTCGCGAATCGTCGAGGTCCTCGGAGGCCACATGGGAGTGGTCACCAGATCGGAGGACGTTGCGCCCCACCTTGCATCATGGCTGGCTTGACGCATTGGTAACGAAAAAGCCCCTATTTCCTCGAAAAAAAGACAAATGTTCAAGAGCGATTTTTCACTCTCTTAGGCCATAAGGTGAACAAAATGACTGGAACAATAACAAAACTAGGGCTAGCAGCAAGCGCGTTGTCAATCTTGACTTCGATATACATCTACACAACAATGGATGGTGGAAACACGGAATTGGGGATCTTCGTAGGGCTTTGGGCTCCTACATTTATCCTATTCGCGCAAGAAATTGACAAAATGATGGAATGACCATCAAAGCGACTTGCGCCTGAGCTCAGACATAAGCTTGGGCGGTACATCGCTGTTAACGGTTAATCTACTTCCGTATGGGTGGTCGATTCCGAGCGAAGTGGCATGCAGGCAGAGCCGATTGACGCTAGCCTTTCCTCTCCCATACCTTGTATCCCCAGACACAGGGCATCCGAGCTCGCTCATGTGCAACCTGATCTGGGCCCTCCTCCCCGTGTCAATCTTTATCCTGACAAGGGTGTGAATCGGGCCTTTTTCCTCCACCGCCCAGTTTGTTATGGCCTCCTTACCACCCCTCTCTCCCTTCTGGACCAACCTGACCCTCTTGTCCCTGGTCTCCTTGATCCTTGATGTCGAGATGCCAGACGGAGAGGGCGGGCTTCCGAATACCACAGCGTGGTAGATCCTCTCTACTGAGCGGTCCTTGAACTGGCCCTGTAGGATGTCCCTGACCTCTGGGGACTTAGCCAGTATGAGGCATCCAGAAGTCTCCCTGTCGAGACGGTGGACCAGATGCACCCTCNTGGACTGCGTCTTNGATACCCAACTGAGNGCNCTGTCNAACATCGTGTCNGGCTCGCCCCTGGGNGTCGCAACNGAGAGGAGNCCGGCTGGCTTGTTCACCACCATCAGGTGCTTGTCGTCGTACAGGACATCGGGCTCTGGGACCCCTGCCTTCTTTGAGGGGCCCTCCACCTCTGTGCGAGATAGCGTCTCGACTGTCGAGCCGGCAGGGACCTCCTGCTTNGCTCTGGAGGCCTTGCTCCCATCGATCGTAACCCGGCCGTGGTCTATCATCCTCCTAAGGGAGTTCCGCTTCGCCTCTGGGTGAAGCAGGGATAGGACGTCTATGAGNAAGGCGTCCCGCTCTGCCACGATCCTGGGGTTTGCCATGGCTCCGCCACGGGCCGAGGGGCATCAAGTTTGACGAGAGGCCGGTGGATGAGGATACTCCTGGTAGGTGGGATCCGAGTCCCAAATGTGATATCCCGAACTCTCTGGATAGCCTCGTGGAGACCGAGGTTTTCCTCCTCCTGATGCTATTGGGAGTGTTTGCAGGGTTCGTCGACAGTGCAGTGGGAGGCGGGGGCTTGCTCCGACTCCCCGCTATGCTCAGCGCTGGCATCCCACCTCATGTCGCCCTTGGTACGAACAAGCTCGCATCTGCAGCAGCAGCGGCAATTGCCAGTGCCAAATACCTGCAGAGCGAAATCGTCCCGAGGAAGGCGGCATTTATCGGTTGGATACTGATGATCGTCTTTTCTGTGGCAGGGACGGTGGTTGTGCTTTCTATTGACGCGGATATGTTGCTTGGGATTGTGGTGCTGGTCCTGACTGTGCTGTTCTTCTACGTCTTATTCAACCCCCAATTCGGGAAGGAGGAGGAAATCAAGGATGAGAGGGTGATCCCCGTCACCGTAGGCATGGGTGCTGGGCTTGGTTTCTACGAGGGCTTCCTGGGACCCGGTACCGGCAGCATGCTGATGGCCGGCTACATCAAGGGAGCGGGTTTCGGGATGGACAGGGCCGCTGCCACAGGAAGGATCCTCAATTTCGGAGGCAACATTGGCTCGATGGCCATGTTCGCGTTGGCCGCCTCGATCGACTACGGTGTGGCGATTCCATTCGCGATAGCGAACATGATCGGAGGCTACCTAGCGCCCGGGTATGTTCTGAAGTATGGCTATTCGCTACTTCGCCCGATGTTCCTAATCGTGGCGGCGATTATGATTTCTGTACAGGTTTTCGGCTTCTTGANTTAACTACTGCTGAAATAGTCCCTCTCGATGTCATGCCGATGAGATGGGATGAGAGCATGATGGGGGGCCAATCCGGCAAGGTCGCAGTAGTGACTGGCAGTAACACCGGAATAGGGTATTACATGGCTAGGGCACTGGCCTCCAAGGGCGCCTCGGTAATCATGGCTTGCAGGGACCCCACCAAGGGAGAGGTTGCAAGGGATAGGATCCTCGAGGAGTTCCCCGGCTCAGAGGTCTCCGTATCGGTCCTGGACCTTGCGGACCTCTCCAGCATAGAGGAGTTCGCTGATGGTTTCCCTTCCGAGGGGGGTCTCGACATTCTGATCAACAACGCAGGAGTCATGATACCCCCGAAGTCCAGGACCAAGGACGGGTTCGAGCTGCAGTTCGGGACTAACCACCTTGGTCACTTCGCCTTGACTGGGAGGCTTCTGCCGGTACTGGAGAGGACCGATGGGAGTCGCGTGGTGACAGTTTCCAGCATCGCACACAATCCTGGCGTCATAGACTTCGAAGACCTCCATGGAGACAGGAAGAGGTACAGCAAGTGGGGATTCTACTCGCAGAGCAAGATAGCCAATCTGACCTTCTCACTTGAGCTGGGTAGGAGGCTCGAGAGGGCCGGTTCGAGAGTCTCTGCAATCGCCAGCCATCCTGGATATTCCGCTACCGACCTGCAGAGGTACTCACTGTTCTGGCGTTTCCTGAACGTATTCGCGGCCATGTCTGCCAAGAGGGGGGCGGAGGCCACGCTCTACGCTGCCACGGAGGAGGGCGCTCTGGACCACCCCTATTGGGGCCCGACCGGGATTATCGAGATGAGGGGGGCTACCGGGAAGGCGAGGATCAATCGGAAGGCGAGAGACGAGTCGACGGCAAGCAGGCTCTGGGAAGTGAGCGAGGAGCTGACTGGGGTCAGGTTCCTGAGTTAGGTGAGGCAAAGTGCTAGGGGAGATTGCTGCTGCGGTCGTGGTGCTGATCATCACTCCGGGCTGGGCAATCGCATTGCTCGCGATAGCAGCCTACCTTTTGCGGAGGCTCGGGTCCAAGGATTCAGACTAGCCTTCCCTCCATCCCGCCTGCGACCTCGATGACCTGGCCGGTTATGTGCCCCGATAGCTCGTCGGAGGACAGGACCACTATGGCACTGGCAACGTCTTCTGGAGTGGCCAGCTTCTTGAGTGCCATAGTAGACTTCGCCCTCTCGGCTATCTCCTCGTCCAGTCCCGATTCTGCCTTCTTAGGAGTCATTGTCCATCCCGGAGCGACTGCGTTGACCCTGACTGATCCGATCCGGGAGACTTCGTTCTTCAGGGACAGGAGTAGGCCGGTCGTGATGGCTCCCTTCGCGGCTGCGTAGTCGGAGTGGCCTGCCTCGCCGTAGATGCCAGCGGTAGAGCCGACGAGGACGAGGGCCCCAGTCCCCTGCCCGGAGGCGTGGGAGAGGAACGATCTAGCGGTGTTTGCTGTGACGCTCAGGTTCGACATAACTGTGGACTCCCAGCGCTCGTTACTGATCTCCCACATAGGCGTGGGTTCGGGGGGGTATAGCCCTGAGTTCGCCACGCAGACGTCCAGGCCTCCCATTTCGGATACTACACTGGAGACCATGTTCTCGGCATGGGATGGGTCCCTTAGGTCCGCATGGACGGCCATCCCGCCTATCTCCGAGGCCAGCGCTTCCGCCCCATCCTCGGAAGTGTGGTAGTGCACCGCGACGAGCGCCCCCTCCCTAGCGAAGTGCCTGCTGATGGCCTGGCCGATGCCACCGGCCCCACCCGTAACGAGCACTACCTTCCCACTCAGTCCTGTGTCCACGTTTTGTGTGACTGGACCGCCCTAATAACTACGACCTAGGTGTTGAATATGCCTACTCTCTGCGAGGGGCGAGCGAGTATGTCCAAGGTCAACCTCGGAGAGAAGCTATCCAAGTTCTCAGAGCAATGGACACCGAAGGTGATTGCGGAAATGAACGATTACCAGTTCAAGCTCGTTAAGATAGAGGGGGAGTTCGTATGGCACGAACATCTGGACACGGACGAGGCCTTCATCGTCATCGAGGGCAGCATGAGGATAGACTTCGACGATGGTTCTTCGGTGGAACTTGATGAGGGCGAGATGTACGTAGTGCCCAGGGGAGTTAGGCACAGGCCATGCGCAGAGTCGGAGTGCAAGGTGATGCTCGTGGAGCCGAAGGGAGTGGTGAACACAGGTGATGCAGACAGCGAGCTTACCGCACCGAACGACGAGTGGGTGTAACTACTCCTCCTCGGTAGTGGCGCCTTCCGCTATAATCGGCGCTTCGGCGGGATCCGTCTCGTGATCTATTATCAGATGCCGGATGAGCAGGTACTTCTCCGTCTTCTCACCGCATATGGGACAGGAGACGATTTCAAGGGTCGTGGTCCTCTGCTCAGTCCTGCTCAGCGAGGGAGCAGGCTTCCTGTCTAATGCCGCGATGAACGCGATCGCTATCACAGCGCCCCCGCATGCCAGTCCGGTGAAGAGGGGAGCAGGAGGTGAGTCCTGTTGCAGCATTATGTCATGGTTGACGGACCCGGACGGAGGGTTCCTGGATTCTTCCAAGTCGATGGTATGGGAGAACCTCTCTCCCTTCAGGGCAAGGAAAATCTCCGCACCGTCATATGACTCATCTAGCTCCAGGGTTATGGTGAACCCCCCCTTCCTGTCGGTTGTAGCCTCCATGCCCCGGAAGGTGTGGCAGTCGTACTCGAACTCCTCGCACTCCACCTGTATCTTGCCGATCTCAACCGGTAGGGAGTTGGAGTACGTCGCCGTGCCTGATATGCTGTATGACTCGGCTGAGACGCAGGGAAGGGCGATAATCAGCGCAATAATTGCGGACGACACGAGGATGTTGCGCATATGCCATGGTGGCTACTATGGCTAATAATACTGAGTTTGCAATCGTGAATTATTGTCCGTAATCAGTCCATTTCTGAGCCCACCTGTCGTAGATCCGGATATCGAAGGAGGCCTCTGAATTAGTGGAGACCGAGTAGGAGTCCTCACGGGAAAGCAGGCCCGGTGCGGTGTTGTCCTCCCAAGAGAGGTCCCAACTCACACCGCCCTCGGTCGAATTGGTGGAATTGCCCTCGCTCAGCAGTAGGACGGCCACTGACGAGCCCCCGGAGAAGACGTGCATCTCGATTTCCGAGAGTGACGCCTCGTGAGTCATCTCGCTAGGGACTACCCCTCCTACTGTGGTATCCTCCCCACTCGTGGTCTGGTGCTGGGGTAATGGTATGAACGGGACGGGGGCCCTCGTGAATTCGTTCTTGCCGCTCATCTGAAGGTACACTCCCCCTTCCAGGTACTCCGTGTAATAGTAGGCATCAAGGCCTTCATCCCAACGGTCGGTTGAGATGGACATCGAGAAAGTCACGTCCTGTTGCTCTAACCCCCCGGAGTATACAGATACGCCGACGATCTGGGGAGTGAGGCCGTGGAGCGTGAAGTAGACCTCGTGGGTGCCGTTCGTCGCTCTGGCTATCTGGTAGGACTCCAGCGCGTCCCCAGTTATTGTCCATGATAGCCCTGCGAACTGGGAGACATCGAACCTGAAGGGAGGCCATCTTGAGTCCGGATTCTCCGTAGCAAGCCTGGCAACCTCCACGAATGGGTCCTCGTACTTCGCGTCCATGTCCCTGCCGAGCATCCACTCGCCGCTGGTTCGGGTGTAGGTATCCCTCCCCCCGTCCCATATCTGGTAACCGACTACCTGGGAACCCCCAACAATGACCGTGTTGGAGACCTGCCTGATCCTGAGATTGTCGTCTTTCTCAATCCTCCAGACCATCTCTCCATCGACACCAGACTCCGTGAACCTAGTGAGGGTTGTAACTGCCAAAGCGTCGAATTCGGATGCCAGCTCCAGAGCGTCGACCACCCCGACTTCCTCCAATATTGAGTTGAAAGCAGTGCTCGTCAGCGGGAAGCAGGTGTTCTCCGGGCAAGGCCTCTCCGTGTCTATGCATCCAGAGGATGCTGATGCCAGAAGGATGAGGGNCATGGCCAATGCTCTATGCACGCTCCCGCCTGGGAGGATGGCCAAATATGCGTTCCTGAGCATTGGTCGGGACGGAGCGTCTGCGTGGCCCCTATATGGGATGCATAGCGAGCGGTGCTTGAGGGAGGGGCGGCAATGGTTAGCAACATCCTGGTGGTGTACAAGAAGAACTTCGAGGAGGTCCACGACAGGTCGCTTGAGGAGGTTCGCTCGGTCCTAGACTCCTTAGTGTCTGAGAAGGGATTGAACGTCGGCTACACCGCTAGAGAGACCGTGAGGCGGACCGACTTCATGGAGCCCGATCTGGTGATAGTTCTGGGAGGCGACGGGACTCTTACCTCGATAGCCCACTCTGTCGATGGGTCAACTCCTGTTATGGGGGTAAACAGCCACCCGAGGGAGGATGACGAGAATGGGTCGTATGGTTTCTACATGGGCAGCGACCCTAAAACCTTCGAGGAGGATGTCCGGGCTGCGATAGAGGGTCGCGCGATAGTCAACGTCCTGCCCAGGCTACAGGCGGAGATTGAGACCACCAGTGGTAATGTAATCAGGTGCGACCCCGCACTAAATGACCTCCTAGTGGCCAACACCCACCAATACCAGCCCTCCAAGTACAGACTGCGTAGGGGGGGTATTGACCGGATGCAGTACTCTTCCGGTTGCCTTTTCTCCACCTTCCTCGGGCAGGGGGCTTGGTTCCGGCACGTGGTGGACATCGGGGGTGTGAAGTTCCCTGCCAGTGAAATTGACGATCATTACCTGTTCGTCGCTAGGGACCTGCCAAGGAGAGACAGGGTCGATGACGGTTCCCATTGGGAGTGGACGAACGAGCCTAGCATCATGATTAGCGACATGCACCGAGGGTACGTAGTCGGCGATGGTTGGGACGAAACGCACTTCACGAGGGGGGCTAGCCTCACTGTGGATGTGAGGGGACCTAGCCTCAGGCTGTTGACGTTCAGGGAGACCATACTGGAACGTTTCGACAACTGGATAGTGTAGTGCCCTCGACTATTCCAGATCGATAATTTTGTTCTCATCGTCGAGGTGGATGATTATCGGCTCGTGAGACCCTATTTCTTCTTCCTCGAGAGCCTTGTAAGTCATTATTATCACTTTATTTCCAGGATGTATTAGATGGGCTGCTGCTCCGTTGATCTGAATCTCTCCAGACCCCGGTTCGGATTCGATAGCATAGGTCTCAATCCGAGCACCATTGTTTAGGTCCACAACTTGGACCCTCTCCCATGGCGCTATCCCGGAGGCTGACATTAGGTCCGGGTCGATCGAGACAGAGCCGATGTAATCCAGGTCTGCCTTTGTCACCGTGGCCCTGTGTATCTTCGATCGCAGGAACCACCGCAGGCCGGACATGGTCTTGCCGGTGAATCGTAGTATTCAATGGGAACTGTGTAGCCCCTAGAGTATCTGCTCTAGGAACAGCTTGGTCCTGTCGTGCTTGGGGTTGGAGAAGAACTCCTCTGGTGTGTTCTCCTCGATGAGGTGGCCCTCGTCGAAGAGGATGCACCTGTCGGCGACCTCCTTGGCGAAGCCCATCTCGTGGGTGACCACGATCATCGTGATGTCCCTCTTGGCCAGGTCNATCATCACCTCNAGNACCTCCTTTATCATCTCCGGGTCAAGCGCTGAGGTGGGCTCGTCGAACAGCATTATCTTCGGGTCCATGGCGAGCGCCCTGGCGATGGCTACCCTCTGCTGCTGGCCGCCGGAGAGTCCGCTTGGGTACTTGTAGGCCTGCTCCGGTATGCCGACCCTCTCGAGCAGCTCCATTGCCAGGTCCTCGGCCTCCCTCTTGGCCATCCCCTTGACCTTCATAGGTGCCAAGGTTATGTTTTCCATGATGGTTAGATGGGGGAAGAGGTTGAACTGCTGGAACACGAATCCTACCTCGGACCTGACGTACTTCAGGTCGGACACGGTCGTGTCGTCGTCGATTGTTATTCCGTCGATCTTGATTGTGCCAGCGCTGTGGGGCTGCAGTCTGTTCAGGGTCCTGATGTAAGTCGACTTGCCGGATCCTGAGGGGCCGAGGATGACGATTATCTCGCCCTTCCTCACCTTGATGTCCACGCCCTTCAGTGCCCAGAAGTCACCGAAGTTCACCTTCACGCCCTCTGTTTCAATTATCATCTCGTCGCTGTCTGTGCTCATGCTGCTTCTCCTCCTCCTTCTCTAACCAGTCCGAGGTTCTTCTCTATCTTCATTGAGACCCTCGAAAGGTAGAATGCGAAAACCCAGAACACCAGGGCGCTGACCCACACGGGCTCCAGGAACGAGCCCAGGAACCTGAGGTCGGTGTTCGGCATGTCCTTTGACAGCTTGAAGAAGTCAAGGATGTTGACTATGAACAGGAGCGTGGTGTCCTTCCAAAGACCGATGAAGACGCTCACTATCGATGGCAGGGTGGTCCTGACCGCGTTGGGGAGCTCGACCTGGAGCTTTGTCTGCATGGGGGACAGGCCGAGCGCCACCGCGGCCTCCTTCTGGCCGCTGTCCACCGCCTGCAGACCGCCCCTGAGGACTTCGGCGATGTAGCAGCCACCGAATATCCCGAACATCAGGAGCATGCGTACGATGTCCTCCGCGTTGAAGAACGGGTCCATGAGGTCGGGCATCATGAACACGGCGAAGTACAGCCAGCAGATCAGCGGCCCGGACCTGACCAGCTCTATGAGGGCTATGGATGGGACGCTGAAGAAGGGCTGGTCGCTCTGGCGCCCGAATGCGAGGACGACGCCGATTCCGAATCCTAGGACCCCTCCGGCGGTTGCTATGATCAGGTTCACGAAGAGGCCTCCCCACTGGGACGCCTCGATGCCGTCGCCCGCGAGCTTGTCCAGCGTCGTGGGGACGTAGGTCCCAGCGACGACGTCGTCTAGCCTCTCCTGTGCGGGCTCGCCTCCGAGGAACACCGCGATGTCCTTGACGAATTCGGGCGGGTTCATGATGACGAGGGCGAAGAAGAAGGTCAGGACCCCTGCTATGGCGATCCTGGACTTCAGCCGGTTGGCCTTGTACTCCTCGTTGGTCAGGCAGTAGTAGTACGAGGCCCCGAAGCAGAGGTAGGCGAGGAGGGTGGCTATCGCCAGCCTCATCATGGGCCCCTCGTGGTGGTAGTTGATCGAGGTCTGGTTGTACGCGATGTACATGAAGGCGGCCGCCACGAGGGCGAATGGCAGCGCGAATCTAAGCGGCTTCTCCCCGTTCGTCCCGTATGCGGCCCCCAGGACCGCGAAGGAGGCGTAAAGTATCCACCAGAGCCTGAAGTTCTGGTTGATGCCGTAGCAGGTGTTGATGCACTCCACCACGGACCCGTGCGACTGGGTCATCTGGCTGGTCATCGATGGGCCGGCGAGTGCCAGTACCCTGTTGGCCCATATGACCTCCCAGTCTGCCTCGACCAGTACGAAGTGGCTCACGTAACGGATCGCGATGAGGGCGATCCAGGATGTGGCGAGGCCGAGGAATGCGGCCCCCAGATCCTTCCCGAATGTCCACTTCATCAGGGAGGCTATGGTCACCCAGTAGGCTATGAAGAGGAATACGGCGGTGATGGTTGCGTAGAGGTAGGAGTTGAATGCGCTTGCCTGCGGCAGGAAGCGCCCGTTGACCTCCCCCCCCTCGATGGCGATGGATGCCATGTCGAACAGTCCGTTGGGGAAGGGGCCGCTTCCGAAGAGGGCCAGGGTCGCCGAGAGCAGGACGGCCAGGCCGGTCAGCTCGAGGCCGTTGGTCTTGGCCCACCTAGCGGAGGACTTGCCCGCCATCGACTCCTCGAACTCGAGCAGCGAGCGGGCCCAGTCAGGCATCTCCCTATTCTCCCTACCAATCATATCTTCACGCTCGTAACTCTGGAGTTGTACCAGTTCATTATCGCCGATATGGTCAGGCTACCTGCCTGGTATGTGACCAGCAGGAGGAGGAACAGGGGCACCAGCTTGCCCACGTTGTTCATCATCACCAGGATAACGTAGAATATGTCCGTGTAAGCCACCACCACAGCCAGGCTGGAGTTCTTCCAGACGTTCATGTACTGG
>FUFK010037710.1_pt1 | contig 19344 bp, 22 predicted proteins | sample 1021851 | NCBI WGS metagenome assembly FUFK01 (sample SAMEA51879418, study PRJEB19060) | metagenome
CATCAAAATTAAAAACCTATCCTAACCCTTGCTTCAAAAATTATGAAATCCCTCTTTACGAAGAAACTCAATTGATTTCGATACCATATCNCCCTGTAACTGGATATTACTATCTACTAATGTTCCTCCAGTACCACAAAAAACTTTAATTTTTTTAAGAAGTTCTTTTAATAAGATTTCATCCTCAGTTCCTAAACCTTTAATTAAAGTGATAGTTTTGCCCTTTTTACCTTTTTTTTGTTTTGAAATATTTATTTTTGATCCTTTATTAAAAGTATTTACCCTAATTGTTTCTTCTGATATTTTTTCTTGATTATCAAATTCGATCCAATTTTTTTTTCCCATTATTTTCAATATAACCTATAGTTAGTTAATACTTATTCTATAGAAAAGTGGTAAGTACATTTTCTCGCAAAGATCAAAATTATAAAAATGAAGATTTAAATCAACCCTCCAAAGAGGGAAGATTTGGAAAATATGGTGGTCAATATGTTCCTGAAACGCTAATGCCTGCTCTTTTTGAGCTTGAAAAAGCTGCATCTAATGCATGGAAAGATAAACTTTTTGTAAAAGAATTAAATCATCTACTTAAGACTTACGTAGGAAGAGAAACACCACTTTATGAAGCCAAAAGACTTACTGAACATTACAAAACTAAACAAGCAGCTCCAAGAATATGGCTTAAAAGAGAAGATTTAAATCATACTGGTGCTCACAAAATTAATAATGCCCTTGGACAAGCTTTATTAGCAATAAGAATGGGCAAAAAAAGAATAATTGCAGAAACTGGAGCAGGTCAACATGGAGTTGCTACGGCTACTGTTTGTGCGAGATTTGGCCTGAAATGTATTATCTATATGGGTGCTGAAGACATAAAAAGGCAATCCCTTAACGTCTTCAGAATGAAACTTCTTGGAGCTGAAGTTAAAGTTGTAAATTCTGGAACTTCAACACTTAAGGATGCTACTAGTGAAGCCATTAGAGATTGGGTTGCTAATGTCGAAACCACACACTACATTTTAGGATCTGTTGCCGGCCCACACCCTTTCCCAAAAATTGTGCGGGATTTTCATGCAGTTATAGGAGAAGAAACCAAAAAACAATGTTTGGAATCATTTGGATCTTTACCCGATATTTTGCTCGCTTGTGTAGGTGGGGGATCAAATGCAATGGGCCTTTTCCATCCTTTTGTTAAAGAAACTTCTGTACGACTTATTGGAGTTGAAGCCGCAGGAAGCGGAGTTGATACTGACAAACATGCTGCAACTATCACTAAAGGGTCAGTTGGAATTTTGCATGGATCAATGAGTCTTCTCTTACAAGATGATAATGGTCAAGTACAAGAAGCTCACTCAATAAGTGCAGGTTTAGATTACCCTGGAGTAGGACCTGAACATAGCCATTTAAAAGATATAGGTAGAGCAGAATATGGATCAGTCACAGATCAAGAAGCTTTAGATGCTTTGAGACTTGTTAGTGAACTTGAAGGAATNATACCAGCACTTGAAACTTCCCATGCCTTCGCTTGGTTAGATAAATTATGCCCTACTCTTGAAAAAGATACACATATAGTTATCAATTGCTCAGGGAGAGGCGACAAAGATGTTAATACTGTTGCATCTTCATTAGATATTTAATCAATACCTAGGAATTAATGGGTCAATATATCTACTCCATCCATCAATACCCTCCTCCAAATTCCATATTTCGTTCACAATATTATTATCTAAGCACCATTGACAAAAGTTATAACTCCTTATTCCTGCATGACATGTAACAACAATTTCTCTGTCTAATAAACCAGCAAATATTTCTTCAACGTATTCAGATGTAACTTTACTAATTGGTATATGTAAAAACTCTTTTGAGAAACGAGCTATTTCAAGCTCTGAATTTTCTCTCACATCAATCAAGAGTGGATCTTCTTTCTCAGAATTAAACCAATCATTGAGACTAGAAGCATTTATAGATTTTGGATAATTTCCCAATTGATAGGATAAATTATGTGTTATTTACAATTTAATAAATTAAGTTGCAGCAGGAAATTTATTGTTAAAAATAAAAATAAACATTGATAATGAGACTCAGAGTAGTAGCAATAATAATATTATTGTCTTTATTACTTTTTTTTGGTTTTAAAAAAGTTTCTGCTAATAAAAATAAGGAGGTAAGTACAAATATTGAGCAATTAAATATCTTAAAATATATACCAGAAAACAATAAATTATTATTTATTTCAAACTTAGATAGTTTTAATATTTTTAACAATATTGAAAAAGATAAAAATCCAAAAAATCAAAGTGACTTTGTTTTAATAAAAGATTCTATTTTAGATTACTTAGGTATAGATCTAGGCAACAATAAATTAGAAGATATCTACAATAATGAACTTATAATCTCAACTTTTGAGAATGATAAAAAGATTAAAGATGATATTTTACTCGTATTTAAAATTAAGCCAGAAAAAACAATAGACGACATACTAAATTTGCCTGATAGAATTGATCATATTGATGAGATAATTTCAATTAGTAGAGAAAATAAAATAAATTACCTTAACTTTATCTATCGAACCGAAGATAATTATATAATAGCTTCATCAGATAAAAAATTAATCAGAAATAGTATTAACTCTAGTAATGATTTTAAAGAAAAGAAATTTCAATATGAGAGACAACTTCTTGGACTAAAAAACGAAAAAAATATACTATTAGCAAATAAATTTGCGGAAAGTATATTTTTTAATAAAGAAATTTTTACTGAGAATAAAGGGGATATAATAGCTACAACATTTGACTTAAAAAATAAACATCTAAAATTAAAATCATATTTACTAAACAATAAAAAAAATCTTGATATTCATACTTATGATAAGCTATTAAATCAAGAAAATATTAATGAGGATAATCCTGAAGTTTTAATTTTTAGTGATATAAAAAATTTAAAAAATTATCTAAAACCTCTAATAAATGATTTTGAACTCAGTTTTTTTGAAGAATTTAATCAAGATTCAAATCAAAACGTTTTAATTCTCAATTCAAATAACGAATGGCTTATTACATTTGAAAAAAATACTATAGATCAATTTGATTTCAGTACTTTGAAAAAAATCAAAGATTTCAACAAATATACTTTGAAACGAAATGAAGATATTTACTCGGTATATTCCAAAGATATTCTTGAAGAAAAAGACGACGTAATAAAACAATTAACTTATGAAAATATCTATTCAATAGAATCAAGGGATTTACAAATCATAAGCAACTATTTTATTGATGGTAAAAAACTCGAAACAATTTCAAAAAAATTTTTTAACCTAAAAAGGAATAAAGATAAATCTGCTTTTCTTTATGCAAAAGTTGATGTTAAAGATGGAAATTCCAATAAAATTGAATATTTTTCTGATTTACAAGATCTTAATTATCTCATTAGAAATATATTAAAAATATCAACTGAAGAATCTCTAGAAGTCATAAAGCAATCTATTCCTGAAAAAAATCCAATTCTTTATACAGAAACAATATTAAAAATACTTTAATAAAGTTGTTAAAACAAGCTTCAATCACAATCAATTTAAATTTTGGTGAAGTTAATAACTTGTGGTTAATTAAAAATTATTTGACTATCTTTAATCTATAAGTATTTGATATTTATTTAAAAAATTGGATAGTAACAAACTAATTTTAAAACCAGGATTAGAGGGTGTACCTGTTACTAATTCATCTATCTGTGATATTGACGGCAACAAAGGTAAATTATTATATAGAGGCTACTCCATTGAAGAGCTATCCAAAAAAAGTAGTTTTTTAGAAACTGCTTATCTATTGATTTGGGGTGAATTGCCTACAGCTATACAACTAAGAGATTTTGAACAAGAAGTTCAGATGCATAGAAGGTTAAGTTTTAGAGTCAGAGATATGATGAAATGTTTCCCCGCGACGGGTCATCCTATGGATGCACTTCAATCTAGTGCGGCTTCTTTGGGGCTTTTCTATTCACGTAGAGCAATAGATGATCCTAATTACATCTACAACGCAGTGATAAGACTAATAGCAAAAATACCCACTATGATTGCTGCGTTTCAACTCATTAGAAAAGGACAAGACCCTATTCAACCCAGAGATGACTTAACTTACTCATCAAATTTTCTTTACATGTTGACTGAAAAAGAACAAGATCCTATTGCTGCAAAAGTTTTTGATAGGTGTTTAATTCTACATGCTGAACATAGTTTAAACGCAAGTACATTTAGCGCTAGAGTAACTGCAAGCACTCTTACAGATCCATATGCAGTGATCGCCTCTGCAGTAGGCACATTGGCTGGCCCGCTCCATGGAGGAGCAAATGAGGATGTGATTGCAATGTTAGAAGAGATCAAAACTCCAGAAAATGCTGCTTCTTTTTTAGATAACGCGATAAAAAATAAAAGTAAGATTATGGGCTTCGGTCATAGAGAATATAAAGTTAAAGATCCAAGAGCAATAATTCTTCAAAAACTGGCAGAAGAGCTTTTTATAAGATTTGGAGCAGATGAAATGTATGAAGTTGCTAAATCTTTAGAGGCAGAAGCAATTCCAAGACTTGGACCAAAGGGTATATTCCCTAACGTGGACTTTTATTCTGGTCTTGTTTATAGGAAACTTGGTATTCCTCGAGATTTATTTACTCCAATTTTTGCTATATCAAGAGTTGCTGGCTGGCTGGCTCATTGGAGAGAACAACTTGGTGCAAATAGAATTTTTAGACCATCTCAAATATATACTGGATCATCTCCAAGNGATTGGATCAGATTAGAAAATAGAGAATAATATTTGCAGCTTTTCATAAAAAACACACATATTGATTGTGAGGAGTTAATCTATTAAGTAAATAACTTCAAAATTTTGGAATACGGACTTGATCTCGAATATAGTTTTAATGAATTCTTAAAAGGCTTTGGCCTTTCTAGTGAGATCGCGCATATAATTTGGCTCCCTCTACCTATGCTTTTGGTTTTAGTTGCAGCAGTTGTTGGAGTTTTAGTCACAGTTTGGCTTGAAAGAAAAATTTCTGCTGCTGCTCAACAAAGAATAGGACCGGAATATGCAGGAGCTCTTGGTGTACTCCAACCAATTGCAGATGGTCTTAAGTTATTAGTTAAAGAAGATATTATTCCTGCTAAAGCAGATGGGATTCTCTTCACTGCAGGACCTATATTAGTTCTTGTCCCAGTTATTCTCTCCTGGTTAATTGTTCCTTTTGGGCAAAACCTTCTTATTAGTAATGTTGGTATCGGAATATTTTTATGGATTGCCTTGAGTAGTATCCAACCAATTGGTCTTCTTATGAGCGGATATGCATCAAATAACAAATATTCATTATTAGGTGGATTAAGAGCAGCTGCCCAATCTATAAGTTACGAAATACCATTAGCCTTATCTGTACTGGCTATTGTACTAATGACAAATTCTCTAAGTACTATTGACATAGTTAACCAACAAAGTGGAGCTGGAATACTAAGTTGGAATATTTGGAGACAACCAGTTGGCTTTATAGTTTTTTGGATTTGTGCACTTGCAGAATGTGAACGTCTTCCATTTGACTTACCTGAAGCTGAAGAAGAGTTAGTTGCAGGATATCAAACTGAATATGCAGGGATGAAATTCGCATTATTTTACCTTGGTAGCTATATCAATCTAATACTTTCGGCACTATTGGTATCAATACTTTATTTGGGAGGATGGGGTTTTCCTATACCTGTAGAGTTAATAGCTAAATTTCTAAATTTGCCAATTAACGCACCCTTAATACAGGTTTTCACTGCATCAATAGGAATTGTAATGACTGTATTAAAAGCTTATCTTTTAGTTTTCATTGCAATATTATTACGTTGGACAACTCCAAGAGTAAGAATAGATCAGCTTTTAGATCTTGGATGGAAGTTTCTTCTTCCAATTTCTCTTGCTAATCTTTTGATAACTGCAGGATTAAAACTTGCTTTTCCGCAATTCTTTGGTGGTTAAATTTAAGTAAAAATACTTAAATTTAAAATTATTCCACTAAAATAAAAATAACAAAGTAAATTTTTCAAAATGAACAATTTCCTTCAACAAATAAATAGCTATATCAAAGAAGCGTTTAATGCTGGCAAATATTTATATAATGGTATATCGGTAACTTTTGATCATCTTCGCAGAAGACCTGTTACTGTTCAATATCCATATGAAAAACTCATACCCTCCGAAAGATATAGAGGAAGGATACATTATGAATTCGATAAATGTATTGCTTGTGAAGTTTGCGTGAGAGTATGCCCCATAAATCTTCCAGTTGTTGATTGGGTTATGAATAAAGAAACAAAAAAAAAGGAACTTAGAAATTATTCAATAGATTTTGGAGTTTGTATTTTTTGTGGTAATTGCGTTGAATATTGTCCTACTAACTGTCTATCAATGACTGAAGAATATGAATTAGCTACTTTCGATAGGCACAATTTAAATTTTGATAATGTCGCACTTGGTAGACTTCCTACAAATGTCACAACAGATCCATCAGTAAAACCATTGAGAGAACTTGCTTATCTACCTAAAGGGGTAATGGATCCTCACGAAATCCCAGATTCAGATATCAGAGTTGGTAAATTACCAGAAGAAGTCTATGATTGGATGAAACCAGCCTCCACTGAAAATAAAAATACAGTTTCTAATTCTAACAATTAATTTTAATTAATTTATGTCTATTGCAATAACAACCCAACTTATTTGTTTTACAGTCTTATCTTTAGTAATTCTAATAGGAGCTCTAGGGGTTGTATTGCTTGAAAGTATTGTTTATTCTGCCTTTCTTCTTGGAGGAGTTTTCATGAGTGTTGCTGGATTATATCTACTTTTAAACGCAAGTTTTGTTGCTGCAGCACAAGTGTTAGTTTATGTGGGTGCAGTAAATGTATTAATAATTTTTGCTATAATGCTAGTTAATAAAAAAGAAGATTTAAAGCCCATCAATGACATTAAATCAAGGAGAATCATATCATCATTAATATGTTTAACCCTACTCAGCCTTTTAATTAGAGTCGACTTGACCAAGGTATGGAACCTAGCAAGCCCACAAAACTCCATAGGAGAAGAATCAACTATCAGGATAGGTGAACATCTATTTAGCGATTATTTACTCCCATTTGAAGTAGCTTCAGTTTTACTTTTAATGGCAATGATTGGGGCTATTGTTTTAGCTAGAAGAGATGTTATGAACGAAGATATTTCAACTGGATTACCTGTTGATCAAGAATTAATTGAAAAATCATCAGAACCATTACTTACTAATAAAAATTAACCAACCTAGTTATTTATCATGAATTTAGAATCAATTCCTATTCAAGCTTTTTTGATAATATCTTCAGTACTTTTTTGTATTGGTATTTGGGGATTATTAAATAGCAGAAATGCAGTTCGAGTACTAATGAGTATTGAATTAATGTTAAATGCGGTAAATATAAACCTGATGACTTTTTCTTCTTATATTGATAATAATTTAATTCAAGGACAAGTTTTTACAATTTTTGTTTTAACGGTTGCTGCTGCAGAAGCCGCGGTTGGATTAGCTATTCTTTTATCTCTTTACAGAAATAGGGTTACTGTAGATATGGAAAGTTTTAATTTATTAAAATGGTAAAACCATTAGATGAAACTTTCATTAGTTCTTATCATATATCGTTCAGATAGTTCAATAGCACAAAAGGCTTCTAAATTCTGTGAAGAAGTCCTCAAAGACAAAAATATTGAATCAATAAGAATAGAAAGTGATTTTAATAAAGATGAAATAAAAAAATGTCTTTCTAATTCTGAATTTCAACCAAATATTGGCATAGCCCTTGGTGGAGATGGAACCTTGCTGAAATGTGCCAATGCATTAGCGGATTATGATATTCCTTTATTAAGCATTAATATTGGTGGAAATTTGGGATTTCTTACTCAAGAAAAAGATTTTTTATTTGACAAATCCTTTATTGAAATTCTCGAGAAAGAAGAATATATAATTGACCTCCGTAATAGATTGAATTGTAATATTTGTTTGAGTAGGACCAATCATGGGGGAAAAATTATTAAAAGCTACGACGCATTAAATGATTTTTATTTTAAATCAACTGAAGAGGATGTTTCTCCCACCAATCAAATACAAATTGAAATCGATAATGAGAAAGTGAACGAATATAAAGGTGATGGATTAATTATCTCTACTTCAACTGGTTCAACAGCATACTCAATGGCTGCAGGCGGGCCAATAGTGCACCCTAGTGTAGATGCGATAATAATTAACCCTATATGCCCAATGAGTTTAGCTAGTAGACCAATCGTTATACCTAATACAAGTAAGGTAATAATTAGACCAGTAAAAAAAAGTAAAGGAGCAATTAAATTATGGAGAGATGGTGCAAAATGTATGACCATAAAGGAAACTTATTATTGTGAGATCAAAAAAGGTAACTCACCCTGCAAGATAATAAAGTTTAAACAAAGTGCTAACTATTACAACACCTTAATAAAAAAACTTGATTGGAAAGGAGATTTATCTCTAAAAAATCCAATTAATTAAATGGCCTTAGAAATAGAAAGAAGATTTCTTGTAAAAAATAATGATTGGAAAAAATTCATCACGGGAAAAATTTTTATTGAACAAGGATATCTATCACAAAGCTTAGATAATTGGATTATTAGGATAAGGTTTACAGGTAAGGACTTTAAAATTGCTTTCAAAAAACATATAAAAAGCTTTACCAACCTTGAATTTGAATACTCCATTCCACAAAAAGATGGTGAAACTATAATGTCAAATCTTTCAAATACAATTAAAAAAGAAAGATTCCTTTTAGAAGTTGAAAAAAAATCTTGGATTATAGATTGTTTTAAAGAAAATAATTATCCACTTGAAATTGCCGAAATCGAACTATCTAATGAAGATGAAGACTTAAGTCTGCCATCTTTCATCTCAAAAGAAATTACTGGGCTAACAGATTACTCAAATTTAAGTCTTTCTAATAAACCTTTTTCAACATGGAAAAATGACATTTGACAACTCTCAAAAATAACTAGCCAAAAGAGCCACCTTTCCTTTATATTTTCTTTATATTTAAAACAAAATTTTTATTCCACAAATGTACGGTCTCTACGACAAAGAGGGAGTATTGAGATTTGTTGATTCAGACAAAGATGCTTGCATAGCATATGCTGAACTCTTCGAATTAGGTTCTACAAATTATTGTTTAATGGATTTAGTTAACGATACAAAAAAAATAAAAGGGACTAATCTTGATCGGAGTCTGGAAGTGAACAACAATTAAATCCATCTCTACAAATCTTTCCATTATCCATAGCCCAATTCAAAAGTGCTACTCTATTTTTTGAACCTGTTTTTGTAAACATATTACTTACATGATTATCAACAGTTCTTTTACTGATAGTAAGTTTTACTGCAATTTCTTGATTTGTTAGCCCATCAGCTACTAGATCTATGATTTCCATCTCTCTTGTTGAGAGACCCATCATATCAATGTTGTTTACTTCTTCTTCAACCATTTGCATTTAAACAGTTCCTTTTTTATATTAATTAAGTTTAGCAATCTCAGTACACTTGTTAACTAAGTAGGAAACAAACGAAATTGAAATCAAAACTTCAGGAGACTTTAGAAAAAAAATCTAAGGTAATAACGGCAGAGTTAATGCCTCCCAGAGGTGGTAGCCCCGTAAGATCTCTTAAGATAGCACAACTTTTGAAAGATAAGGTACATGCTGTTAACATTACCGACGGAAGTAGGGCTGTAATGAGAATGTGCAGCTTGGCAATGTCCAAACTATTACTGGAAAATGGGATAGAACCAGTAATGCAAATATCTTGTAGAGATCGTAATAAAATTGCTTTACAATCAGACATTCTTGGAGCAAATGCTTTAGGAATTAAAAACATTTTATGCATTACCGGTGATTCAGTAAAAGCCGGGGATCAACAAAATGCAAAAGCAGTGCACGAGTTTGAATCAGTTAGATTGCTTCAACAAATTCAGGCCTTTAATAAAGGAATTGATCCTAGTCTTGGAGAACTTTCCGATAAAAAAACACATATATTTGCAGGAGCTGCAGCTGATCCTAATTGCAGAAATCAAAGAAGCCTAGAAACTAGAATGAGGAAGAAAAAAGAGGCTGGAGCAGGTTTCATACAAACTCAAATGGTGATGGAGAGAGAAAATTTGATGGAATTTTGTGAAAAAATTAGCAACCCTCTTGAAATTCCTGTAATTGCGGGTGTATTCCTATTAAAATCTTACAAAAACGCTCTTTTTATAAACAAATACGTCCCGGGTGCAAACATCCCTGAAAATATCATAAATCGTCTTAAAAATGCTAAAGACCCGTTGCAAGAAGGTATTCAAATTGCAGCTGAACAAGCTAAAGATTTTATAAATATTGCGGATGGTGTTCATTTAATGGCAGTTAAAGCAGAACATTTAATTCCTGAGATTCTAAAAAAAGCTGAACTTACTCTGGAATATTAATCAAATCAGTACCCAACAATTCTGCCATTGCCTTCTGCTGTGGGGATGGCTCAGTCATATCTGACCTTCTAGAATCTGTAATCAACCAATCCAAAGATGCATCTTGCAAATCGAAGTGATCTCCATTTTTACCCACACAGTAACGGCCAAATACTAATTTATCGACTAGTCGAACACCTTTACCGATTTTGGAATAATCAAAAATAATTGAATTGTCAATTGTTGCACCTTCACAAATACAACAACTTGGACCAATCATTGCAGGGCCAATAATTGTTGCGCCATCTTCTATTCTTGTCATTCCACCTATGTATACTGGGCCAGTAATATCAACTTTGTCCCAATTAGCGGCCACATTTAATCCGGTGAAAACTCCGGGTTTAATTTCCTTCCCAGGTATCTCTACTTGTCTTACCTTGCCTTGTAATACATTGCGAATGGCACTCCAATAATCAGGAACTTTTCCAATATCTACCCACTCGAAATCCATTGGCAGTGCATAAAATGGCAAATTCATATCTACTAGTTTAGGGAAGAGATCAGCACCAATATCAAATTTCTCACCTGATGGTATGTAATTGAAAATTTCAGGTTCAAAAAGATAAATACCTGTATTTATAGAGTCACCTAAAGCTTTATCTACAGATGGCTTTTCTTGGAACGCCTTTATCCGACCGTTTTCATCTGAGACTACTACCCCATAGCTTGATACTTGATCTCTGGTTACTTTTTTAGTGATTAAACTTGCAATTGCTCCCTTTTCCTTATGTTTCTTTACAGCTTCAGTCAAATCTAGATCAACTAAAGCATCCCCACAAAGCACAACAAAAGTTTCATCAAAGAATTTTTGAAAATCTTGAATTTTTTTTAGCCCTCCAGCCGAACCTAAAGCATCACCAATTAATTCCCCATCTTCAATTCTACCTTCGAAACTATATGCGATCTCCACACCGAATCTTTGACCATCCCTAAAGTAATTTTCAATTTCTTCGGCAAGGTGCGAGACGTTAACCATTATTTCTTTAAAACCATGCTCTTTTAAAAGTTCCAAAAGAAACTCCATTACAGGTTTTTGTAAAATCGGTATCATTGGTTTTGGAATAATATGAGTTATTGGCTGAACACGTGTCCCTTTCCCTGCCGCAAGTATCATTGCCTTCATGAATTCAAAACCTCTTTTAAAAGATTATACGTTATTACTATTAAGCTTCTAAAAGGCAGAATTAGAGGTATTTGTGACATCAAGATTTTCTATAGGCAATTGAGCTAAGCCTCCATCAGGAATTATTCTTTTAATTTGAATTGGTCCGTATAACGAATTAATTTGTTTAAGTTCAATTTTGTTTTCAGACGATAAAAACAACAAAGCCCAAAAGACTCCAAGACGATCTTTATCTAAATCATTTTTTACAACTTTTTGCCATTTATCAACTAAATATTCAAAATCTGTCCATTGTAATGCTTTTTCCCACCCATCAATAAATCTGCCTAACGCCTTAGTAGTCTCTGGCAGTTTCTCGCGATGTGCTAAAGATTTAACTTGAGAAATTAAGGCCCTATCAGAATATTTTTTACTTCTTTTTCTCTTCATTAGCAAAAGATCTTGGGTTTCTATAACTTCAGCAATAGACTCTAACTGACTTACCAGTTCTCCTAATGTAGTTGTGCGTTTGAGTATTGGTTGTGCTATCGATCTTCTCCTTAGATATTTTTCAGGATATTTAGGAATATCAAATTCTTGATCAATCCAATCTTGATCATCCACATCAAAATCATCTTCATAATCTGACGAATTTGCATTGAAAACATCAGATTCCAAAACTTGAGCCTTCAAATTAACTAGTACTGAAGCCGCAAAAAATGCCTCGCTTGTCTCAGATAAATCCTTTTGCAATGAAATCTGACTACTAGGAGTTTTTCCGAAAGTATGTGTATATTGTTCTAAAAAACTATCAATTACACTTATGACATCAATATCCCATGGATCAAGATCACCTTTCCCAGCGGCATCTTGAAGGAATTTAATCAACAATCTAGGGCCTAATTGTTGCCTATCAGTAGGATTTAAATAAGATATTTTAAATTAGCTAATAACTACTCATAAGATATCTTTTTATTTATTTAAAGCCAAACAATATTGCATTAATTTAAGAAACTATATTGTTGGAGCCTTTAAGATCTCATTTTTTTTAGTGCCTGAGAAAATATTTGTTTTAACTGCACTTTTGACTGCGGTTAAATCCCTATCTACTAAATTGTTAATAGATGCGAGATAACTCTCAGTCACTAATCTTGGGTATAAACCTATTCCGATTATAGGCAAGAGCAAACAAGCAATAATATAAACTTCCCTTGGCTCTGCATCGATTAGTTTTCGTTCTTCGGTCAATTTTGGATTTTCTTTACCAAAGAAAATTTCTCGTAACATTGAGAGTAGATAAATGGGGGTAAGAATTACTCCTATAGCCGCTAAAGATGCCATAACTACTCTAAACGGGAGTGTATAAACTTCATCAGTAACAAATCCTGTGAAAACCATCAATTCGGAAACAAATCCACTCATACCAGGTAAAGCAAGTGAAGCAAGTGAGCAAGCAGTCCATAAGGCAAACATTATTCTCATTTTTTGTCCTACACCACTCATTTCATCAAGTTTTAGAGTCTTTGTCCTATCATAAGTAGCCCCAACAAGAAAAAACAAACTAGCCCCAATTAGTCCATGACTAACCATTTGAAGCATAGCTCCGCTTGTACCGAGGCTACTAAAACTACCTATTCCAATGAGAACGAAACCCATATGACTTATAGAACTGTATGCAATTTTTCTTTTGAGATTTCTTTGAGCAAAAGAAGTTAGTGCAGCATAAATTATATTTACTACTCCTAAAACTATTAATAATGGAGCAAATTGAGCATGTGCCATGGGTAATAATTGCGCATTAAATCTCAAAAGAGCATATCCTCCCATCTTCAATAAAATTCCTGCTAAAAGCATATGTACAGGAGCTGTTGCCTCTCCATGAGCATCTGGAAGCCAAGTATGAAGAGGTACTATAGGAAGTTTTACTCCAAATGCTATTAATAGCCCCACATAACAGAGTATTTGGAAATTTTGACTGAAATCTTGAGCTGCTAAGTGCGAAAACTCAAAGTTAGGAATTTCTGCACCATAGAAACCCATTGCCAATGCAGCTAGAAGGATAAATATAGAACTTCCAGCAGTATAAATAATGAATTTTGTTGCTGCATATTGTCTATTTTTACCACCCCAAATAGCTAATAATAGATATACCGGAATTAACTCAAGTTCCCAAGTTAAAAAGAATAAAAGCATATCTTGAACGGCAAACACTGCAATTTGCCCACCATCCATAATCAATATTAAAAAGAAAAATAACTTTGGTTTGAACTTTACAGGCCAAGCAGCTAAAACCGCCAGAGACGTTATAAAACTGGTTAATAAAATTAACGGCATAGAAATACCATCAGCCCCAACAGACCAAGTAAGACCTAAATCAGGTAGCCAACTTATATTTTCTTTAAGTTGAACATTTTCATTATTAATATCGAAGCCGTTTATGTATGAACCTACAGTTATTAAAAAAGTTATTAATGCAACAGCCAAAGCAAACCATCTAACCTCCTTACCATCTCCTTTATCTGGGAAAAAAGGTATCACAAACGCACTGCCAATTGGGAATAAAATTGAAGCAGATAGCCAAGGAAAAGTAGACAGTCCAGCCCCCAAAGTTCCAAACATTTGCGTCGGCATATTTGCAAAAAAATAAGTACTCAATTTAATAAGAAATTTATCTTAAATGAATTCTAGAAATTATCTGTATTTTTTCACCCCAATGAACAGTGAAGACACACAATTGTAATTAAGTTACTTGAGGAGATTGAAAGCCAAATATAGCAACTAGTAGAATTACTCCTCCAAAAACAATAAGAGCGTAAAATTGAGCTTTACCAGTTTCAAAGTATTTTAAACCTTCTCCACTTCCTAAAGTTACAAGTCCGGTAAGATTGACTACCCCATCAACAACCTTAGAATCGACTTCTAAAACTTCTTTAGCTAGCTTTCTGCTCCCCTTAACAAAAAGTTTTTCATTGATATCATCTAGATACCATTTATTTGATAAAAATCTATTAATGGTAGGAAACTTTTCTGCAAATAAAATTGAGAGATTAATTTTTTTCCTAAAATATGCTTGATAAGCAATAATGATTCCAGCTGATGCAATAAGTACTGATGCTATTGCTAAAGGCAAAAATTCTTTTAACTCGAAAGATTTTGCAGCAATCTCTGCTTCTTCAGGATCTAATAAATTTGCAATTTTGCTATCCCATGGAATCCCCATGAAACCTATAATTACAGAAGGGACAGCTAAAAATACCAAGGGAAATGTCATTGACCAAGGAGACTCATGAATATAGCCATGTTCTTCATGTTCTTCATGTTCTTCTTCATCTAAATTTAATTTAGAAGCTATTAGAAGTTCTTTTTGCAATTCTTTATTCTCCCCTCTAAAATCTCCTTCAAATGTCAAGAAATAAAGTCTAAACATATAAAAAGCAGTCATGCCAGCAGTTAAAAATCCTACGAACCAAAAAGCTGGAAATGTTATAAATGCATTTCCTAGTATCTCATCCTTACTCCAAAAACCTGCTAGTGGAGGGATACCACTGATAGCTATACAACCAATTAAAAATGTCGCTGAGGTATATGGCATTTTCTTTCTTAAACCGCCCATCAATCTCATGTCTTGAGCTAATACTGGCTGATGTCCTACCACTTCTTCCATAGCATGTATTACGGAACCAGATCCCAAAAATAACATCGCTTTAAAACAAGCATGAGTTACTAAATGAAAGATTCCTGCAACTGGTGCTCCACAACCCATCGCAAGCATCATATAACCAAGTTGAGAAACAGTGCTGTATGCTAATCCTTTTTTTAAATCCATTTGTGTCAAAGCTATAGAAGCACCTAAAAAACAAGTAATGGTGCCAACTAAAGCGATAATGAACTGAATAGAGGGGAATATTGAATACAATGGCTGAAGCCTTGCTACTAGGAATATTCCTGCAGCAACCATTGTAGCTGCATGGATAAGTGCAGAAATCGGAGTTGGACCTTCCATAGCATCAGGTAACCAAACGTGAAGAGGAAACTGAGCAGATTTTGCCATTGGGCCTAAAAAAACTAAAAAACAAAGCAGTAAAGCAGCCCAAATGGGTATTGAATTATTTGATATTGATTGTGAAATTCCTGAAGCTATTTCATTAAAATCAAAACTGTTCGTTGCCCAAAATAAACCAAGAATCCCTAGTAATAATCCAAAGTCCCCTACTCTATTAACAACAAATGCCTTTTGAGCTGCATGAGCAGCACCATCCCTGTCATACCAAAAACCAACCAGTAAGTAGGAACACATTCCAACTAATTCCCAAAAAACGTAAATTTCTAATAAATTTGGACTAACTATTAATCCCATCATTGAACTACTAAATAAGGCTAAATATGTAAAAAATCTGACATAACCCTTATCATGCGCCATATAACCATGAGAGTAAATCATTACCAGTAAAGTAATTGTGGTTACCAGAGCAAGCATTACACTGCCCAAAGGATCTAGGACGAAACCCATTGGGATTGTGAAATCCCCAGCGTTGGCCCAAACAAATAATTTTTCTACTGGTTCATAACCATTAACCTGTTCAAATAGAGCCTTATAACTAATTACCGCAGATATTCCAACGAAAGAAATAAGACCTACAGAAACAATTTCTCTTGAATTATTAATTTTCTTGTTGATACTTATCAGTCCTAAACCAGAAAGCACTGCTCCAATGAGAGGAAAAACAGGAATTAACCAGGCAATTTCTGAGGCTTGAGGCATGTTTTAAAAAATTTATGTTTTAATTTTAAACTGTCAATTGAAAAATTCAGACAAAAATGATGAATTAAATGTTTTAACAGCAATATTTATGTACTGATGAGACCACCAAAGTACACCAATTGCAATCAATATACCAAGTTGAGATAATCTTAAAAATTCTTGAATTTTCAATTCTTGCCTTCCTTCAATTATTGCCATAAAGGGGATTATGGAAGTATTTTGTTTAAACTTTTCAAATTCTTCGCCAAATCTATTGGCTAGTCTCTTATCGCCATGCCAAATTGCAAAAAGATGATGCAAAATTAGTCCAATTGAAGTTATTAATGTGAATGATGTACCAATCCATAAAGTATGAGCAAAACACCAAATTATCTGACCAAATGCTTGTGGATGTCTAGTAATTCTCATTATCCCAGTTCCATAAATTCGCACTTTAGGTTTTAAAACCGATGGAATTTCCAGCAAATTGTAAGTAGCTGGATATAAAAATAAAAAACTTACTGCAGTTAAAAACCAAACTAGAACAAAAACTAAATTATTACCCTGGAAATTCCATAATCTGATTCCATCATATCTGTGAGCTAGAAAATAACTTATCAAGATAATTGCAGATGGCAAACTAAAAAAAACGAAACATAAACGCCATAATCTAGGCCCCATAATAGATTCTGCTTTAAGTCTTAAAGCAGCTCCGCCGCTATGAATTACTGCGAAAATCAAAATCAAGAACAAAATTATCAGGGAAGTTTTATGAGTCTCCATAAATTTAGATTATTTGAATAAATTTAATCCTTAACAAGAATACTTCTAAGTATTAGAATTATAAATAATTGTAGGCACAATAAATAGATGCCCGAATTACCATTTACTCTTGATCAATTAAGAATATTAAAAGCAATAGCAGCTCAAGGAAGTTTTAAAAAAGCTGCAGATCTGCTATACGTAACCCAACCTGCTGTGAGTTTGCAAATACAAAATTTAGAAAAACAGCTTGAAATAACAATTTTCGACAGAGGTGGGAGAAAAGCCCTTTTAACTGAGGCAGGAAGACTTTTACTTGAATATTGCGAGCGAATTTTGAATCAATGCGACGAGGCTTGTAAAGCTATCGAAGATTTAAATAGCCTGAAAGGTGGAACCCTCGTTATTGGAGCCAGTCAAACAACAGGAACTTATTTAATGCCAAGAATGATAGGGTTATTCAGACAAAAATATCCTGATGTATCTGTTCAACTTCAAGTTCACAGTACTAGAAGAACTGGATGGAGCGTCGCCAATGGGCAAATTGACTTAGCCATCATTGGAGGACAATTACCTGGAGATTTAGAAAATTTATTGCAGGTAATTCCATATGCAACAGATGAATTAGCACTAGTTTTACCATCTAAGCATCCACTCTCTAATAAAAAAGAACTCTTAAAAGAAGACTTATACAAATTAAATTTTGTAACATTAGACTCTCAATCCACTACCAGGAAAGTTGTTGACAAACTTCTTAAAGATTCTGGACTTGACATTCAAAGACTTAAAATTGAGATGGAACTTAACTCCCTTGAAGCAATAAAAAATGCAGTCCAATCAGGACTTGGAGCCTCTTTTTTGCCAGTTGTTTCAATTGAAAGAGAATTAGCGGCTGGTACAATCCATAAAGCTTTTATTGCTGATTTAGAGGTTAAAAGAGAACTGAAATTAATAACTAATCCATCAAGATATACTTCAAGAGCTTCAGAAGTTTTCAAGAAAAATATTTTGCCTCAATTTGCTAGCTTTGAAAGCCCATTAAGAGAATCATAAACTTTATCAGAACTGAATTGCTTCTTTATTAATTCCTACGCCTCCATCTTCGGCTTGTCCGTCACCCTTAATTATAAATTTATTTTCATTTACATCAGTTTGATAAACGCATTTAACTATTGGTTTATCTCTTATGGATCCAATATAAGCAAAAGTATTCATTCTTTGTTTACATTCTCTTACATCTTCGTTACTAATAGCTCCTTGTTTTTGTAAAACCGTCCAATTCTCTCTCCTTATTACACAACCTGGCTGAAGAGCTGGTTGCGTTACAAAACTCGTGGATGGGTTCAGAGTTGTATACATCTCAACATCAATAACAAAGGCGCTCGCACCCCATTGTCTACAAAATTCAGGGTCTGGAACAGCCATATCTAATTGTTGTTGACTAGCTATATTGCCCTGTCCACCATCTGTTGTACTGGTAATCGCACTACCAATACCAACTCCAAGAATTAATACACCTGCAAGAACAGCAATAGTTCCTGTACTGAAGTTAATCTTTTGTTCAGGAGAAGAAGCAGGCAATCTACTATTTCTTTGACTGTAAGCGTCATTATCTCTTAAGTTTTGAGAGTAATAACTTCTATTGGAGCCTCTTCTAGGCCTTCTGTTTGAGGGTGGTCTATTCACAGTTCTTCATTTGTTTTTGGCAACCCCATTGAATAGTTCATTACTCTACAGTCGGGATTGTAACTTAATTGACCATTCTGAAGCAAAAATTTGATTAGACCTTCAATCTCTGATCCTATTTTACGAAGTTCATAATCATCTAAATCTCTCCCTACTCTTTCTTTTATTAATTCATTAAATTTTTCATTTATTTTTTTCAAAGAATCTTCATTCCAAATAAATTCATTATCTGGGTCTAAATCAAGAGTGAGTTTGTTGGGATGAAATTGTAATTCTTTATCAACTACTTCAGCAGTAAAAATTCTTACATGTCGAGTGGTTGATTTTAAAAGCATTTTTTCCATAATTTTGCGAAATAATCAACGAAAAAAACTATAATGTTCTAACTTTAATGTAGCTTATTAGTAAGTGTTAATTTATTTCTTGATTTAATAATGCGTGTTGTAATTGCTGGTGCAGGTTTAGCAGGTTTATCTTGTGCTAAATATT
>FUFK010043250.1_pt1 | contig 19342 bp, 37 predicted proteins | sample 1021851 | NCBI WGS metagenome assembly FUFK01 (sample SAMEA51879418, study PRJEB19060) | metagenome
GCTTCTACATTCATTATAAGGATGTGAAGGTCATAGTCTACTTTAAACAATTGTTGATACTCTTTATCCTTTGCTTTGGATGTAGTCGCAGTCCATAATACCGTTTTGTGATCTATATGACTAGGTAAATGATTTGGTATTTCTTGAGAAAACCAGTTTCTATAAACACCTTTTGGTGCTATAATTAACGCCCCATTTATTTTACCTTTATCATAAAGCATAGCCATATTATCAACTAATACTTTTGATTTACCTGTACCCATTTCCATAAAGTATGCGTACTCTTTTTTATTCCACGATTTTTCCAATGCTTTTAATTGGTGATCGTATGGTTTTGTTTTAAATTTATAATTCATAATTTTTTTCTTCTTTCTAGTTGACAATTATATATAAGCTATGCTAAACGATGTCAAGAAGTTAGAAATGAAAAATAAAATATTTGAGTTATACAAACCTAGATCTTTGCAGGAGTTTTTAGAATTTCATAAAAACAACCCTGACGAGAAATTTGTTTATGTAGTTCAACAACCAGCTCCTAATATAAATATATTAAGTGCGTCCGATTTTGGTTACTTGGTAATATGTTTACCGAACACTGGACCAGAATCACAAGCGATATATTCTACTGCGCCTTTTGTAAGAAAGATGAAAAAGAACTTACAAGACTTTCGTAAAGATGATTATTTACTTGCAGTGGGAGATCCTGTAATAATAGGTATATCAACTACAGCTGTTAGTGATGTAACTAATGGACAGTTTAATGTGTTGAAATGGGACAAACGTGAGTACCGATACTACCCATTAGAAGTGGATATGTATCAGAAAGGATAATATGCAAAAAGTAAAAACGTTTACAGGTAGTGGTAGCTTTGATGTAAGAGAAGAAATGTTAAAAGACTCTAAAGATCTTTTAGACAATGTTGAGGTTACAACAGTTGCACAGGAATGTGTAAAGTTAAAAGAAAAAGAAGATGAGATAGCAGCATTGGAAGAACAACTCAAAGCAAAAAAAGCAGAGGCTGATGATATCAGTTCTCGTGTTATTCCAGAATTATTAGCAGAGCAAGGATTGTCAGAAATAAAATTAGCTGACGGATCCAAAGTATCTGTGAAAAAAGAATATAGATGTACTCTTCCTAAAGATGAAGATAGAAGAGCACAATGCTATAAATGGCTTCGTGACCAAGGGTTAGGAGATATTATTAAAAACAATGTCTTTGTTACTTTTGGAAAGGGAGAAGATAACAAGGCACAACAATTGTTGGACCTTGCGGCAGAGAACGGGTTTGAACCACAACAGAAATCTGATGTGGCTTGGGCTACGTTAACTGCCCTATTTAAGGAGCGTATCGAGTCCGGGCTCGATATGCCTCCTGATGTCTTTAGTACGTGGATTAAAGACAAAACTAAAATAACTCGGAAATAATAATGGAGGATGAATAATGGCTAATGAAATAAAAGCTAAAGCTCAAACATCACTCGCTTTATTTGGCGATGATGTGTCTAAGGGTTTTGAAAATATGACGCAAGATGATATGGCGTTACCGTTTGTCAGAATCTTAGGACAACTATCACCGCAGGTAACTGATGGTGATGCAAAGTATATAGAAGGTGCCAAACCAGGTATGATCTATAATACTGTTACCAGCGAATTATACGATGGTAAGAAGGGTATCAAGGCTATTCCTTGTTACTACAGGAAGGATTATCCAGAATGGTCGGATAGAGGAGAGGGCAACGTTGCTCCTGTTGCAACTCATTTACCGAACAGTGCGATAATTCAAACTGGTAAGCGAGAGGGATCAAAGATTAGATTACCGAATGGTAACTATCTTGAAGAAACCGCTTATTACTACATAATGCTTGAAACAAAAACAGGCGGATTTACACCAGCGTTGATTACTATGAAATCTACGCAGTTGCAGGTCAGTAAGAAATGGAATTCTATGATGAAAACCATACAGATTGCTGATGGTAAGGGTGGCTTTGCTATCCCACCAATGCACGGTGTAGTCTATAACCTAGCATCTACGCTACAAAAGAACGATAAAGGTTCGTGGTATGGATGGGTTGTAACGCAGGACAGAATTTTGGGTCAGCCAGACAAGGCTTTGTACTTAAGTGCAAAAGACTTTGCTGGTAATGTATCCAAAGGGAACGTTCAAACAAAAGCAGATGTGGAAGAGAAAGTATCGGACTCAACTCCGTACTAAAAAAAATGGGGGGATTGTGAGGTCCCCCCTTTACAAAGAAAAAAGAAATGATAATAAAAAAAGATAAATTCAAAAATATATTTCAAGGACTTGATATAGCATATGGACAATACCAACCAGGAGATCGCGGCGAGAACGGAAAGCAGCAAGGCAAAGCTTTTATTGTACGTGGCACCGTCACCGAAGATCACTGGAGTAAGCACCTCAACGGTGAAGGACCAGCCCTTGGAATCATCCCTATTACACAAAACAATGATTGTAGGTGGGGCTGTATTGATATTGACGAATATAACTTTGATCACACTAGCCTCATTAAGAGTATTCGGAATCATAAACTCCCCTTAATAGTTTGCCGTAGTAAATCAGGCGGCGCACACGTATTTTTATTTACCAAAGAAAACATTCCTGCATCTTTGATGCAATCAAAATTAAAATCTATGGCTATCATACTTGGGTATGAAGGGTCAGAAATATTTCCAAAACAAACAGAGATACTAGTGGATCGTGGGGACACTGGTAACTTTTTAAATTTACCCTACTACAATGAAATGAAAGGATTGCGTTATGCTATCAACGATAATGGCGCCGGTTGTCCACTTGAGGAATTTTTTGAGCTCTATGATGTTTGGGCTCAAACAAAAGAACAAGTCGAAGCAATCAAAACAGAAGAGAAAAAAATAGAAGAAGCATTTCCTGGAGGCCCACCTTGTTTAAATAAACTTGCAGCGATTGGATTTGGTGAGGGTTCCAGGAACAATGCATTGTTTAATATTGCAGTATATTACAAACAATCACATCCCGATACTTGGGAAGATGAAATTGTAAAAGCAAATCAAAAATTTATGGAACCTGCATTAAGTAATAGTGAGGTTCAACAATTAATTAAATCTGTAAATAGAAAAGGTTATGATAAATACAGATGTAAAGATGCACCCATCAATGCAGTTTGTCAATCTGGTTTATGTAGAACAAAAAGATTTGGTGTAGGATTTGGTGAAGAAGAGATGCCAGTGTTAGGAAGTTTAACAAAGTATGCATCTAAACCACCAGAATGGTTTTTGGATGTAGATAAAAAAAGAATACAATTAAAATCAGAGCAACTTTATAGCCCACAACTATTTGCATTAGCGTGTTTAGATCAAGCCAACTTAGTCGTACCTGTACCAAAACCAAAAGATTGGAAACAACATTTTTTAAAACCAATGATGACAGGACTACAAGAAGTAGAACCATTGGAGTCTTTAGATCCAGTAAATGAATTGACAGGATTATTACAAGACTGGACTACCAATAGGCAATCAGCACGAACTATGGAAGATGTGTTTAACAAACTACCATACACAGATGAAAAAAGAGAGTTTACATATTTTAGAATGGAAGACTTTTATAATTTTTGTAAACGAAATCATTGGGAAAAAGATAAGAATCAAACAGGTAATTTAATAAAACAACTCGATGTATTTGTAACTGAAGAAAGAGTGAGAATTAAAAAACAACAACCAAGATTAATTAAAATAAAAACAATGAAACAAACAGAAGCAGCTGTTTCTAAGATACCCTACCAAGAAGAAAATTTTTAATGGCAAAAGGAACCATACTTAGAAAAATAAAGATAGCTAACTACAAGTTTGATTTAGAAATTTATCCTAATCTAGATGGACATCAAGATATTACGTGGGAGATTTTTCCTACATCAAAAGGAGGATCTTTATATGCATTTAGTAATAAAGATAAAATAGATAAAATTGTAAAAGAAAAATATATTTACGAACCAAAGAAATGAAAACAATAATATTAGGACCACCTGGTACAGGTAAAACAACAACACTATTAAATCTTGTTGATGAATTTATACAGCAAGGTATTCGACCAAAACAAATAGGTTATTTCTCATTCACTAAAAAAGCTGCAACGGAGGCAGCAACGAGGGCCGCGGAAAAGTTTAGTTTAGATGTAGAAAACGATTTAGATAATTTTAGAACACTTCATTCTTATGCTTTTGCACAGTTAGGAATGACAAAAGAAAAGATGATGGGTCGAGAAGACTACAAAGAGTTTGGTAAAAAGTGTGGCATACCAATTAAGGTTGCAAAGTTTTCTGATAGTGATGGTACATTTAATTCTGATAATGAATATTTGACAATTATAAACACAGCAATTGTAAAGAGAAAAGATTTATTAGAATACTATGATTCTCGTCAAAACATTTTAGATATCGAACGTAATACTTTATATCTTTTAGCAGAAGAATTAAAGAGATTTAAAAAAGAAAAAGGACTCAAAGATTTTAATGATTTACTTTTAGATTTTATTGCAAAAGAAAAAACAAATAGTTTTAAAGTTTTGTTTATTGATGAAGCACAGGACTTATCTTTGTTGCAATGGGAGATGGTAAGAAAACTTTGGAGCAATGCAGAGAAAACTTATATTGCTGGTGATGATGACCAAGCAATATTTAAATGGGCAGGTGCAGATGTAGATCACTTTATTGCACTGAAAGAAGAAGTAAATGATATAAAAATTTTAGATCAATCTTATCGTATACCTGGTGGACCCATACACGAACTATCACAAAGAATAATAGGTCAAGTACAAAATAGATTTGATAAAGAATATAAACCAAGAACAGAAGAAGGAATACTACGTAGATATTCTGATGTTACACAAGTAGATATGTCATCCGGTAATTGGTTAGTGTTATCTTCTGCAAATCATTTTTTAGATTCAGTAAAAGAACTTTGTGAATTACGTGGCTGGTATTATCAATACAAAGGTAGCAACTCTATACCTCTTAAACTATTGTTAGCTTTAAATAATTGGGAAGCTTGGCGTAAAGGTTCTATGTTAAATCATTTGGAGATAAAAAATATTTATGAATATCTTGGATCAAATGTGTTGGAAGGTTTTAGAAAAGGTAAAACACTACATTCTGATGATCGTTATACTTTAGAAGAGTGTAAAGAAAAACACGGTTTGATTACAGATAAAGTTTGGTTCGAATCTTTTGAAGGATTAGATACCATAACTGAAAACTACATTCGTAATATGAGGGCGAATGGTGAAACACTAAATAAAAATCCTCGTATAATAATGTCAACAATACACGGAGCGAAAGGAGGAGAAGCTGACAAAGTCTTATTGATGCAAGATATAACAAACGCTGCACTCGAAACATTTAGTTATGATCCAGATGAATTACATAGATTATTTTATACTGGAGCGACGAGAGCGAAGCGTGAATTACACGTGCTAGATCCAAGAGATTTTGATAAAGCTTATATACTATGACACACAAAGAACTATTTAAAGGTACAACATACGACTCGTTAGAAAAACAGGTCGGCGGAAAACACTACCGCAATATGAAAATTCAGCCAGCACATTTTATAAATGAAAATAAGTTGCTTTTTGCAGAAGGCAACGCTATAAAGTATATCTGTAGACACCAGTCAAAAGGAAAAGAGGAAGATGTGAAGAAGGCAATCCATTATTTAGAAATGATATTAGAGAGAGATTACTCGTGAGAAGCACACAGATCCCTCTATTCACTCCAGAAACAGAGTGGGTAATGCCTGAAGAACTAAAAGATCTTCGGGGTGCCAAAGAAATAGCAATCGATTTAGAGACGAATGATCCACACTTATTAGAGCTAGGCTCTGGTAATGTCACTGGAAAAGGGCACATTGCTGGCGTTGCGGTGGCCGTAGAGGGGTGGTCAGGCTATTTCCCTATACAACACGAGTCTGGCGGAAATATGGACAAAAAACTGGTATTTTCGTGGCTACAAGATTTATTGAATCAAGAGAATACTACCTTTATTTTTCACAATGCAATGTATGATGTCTGTTGGTTAAGAGCAGCAGGATTAAATATTAAAGGTAAGATTGTAGATACAATGATTGCAGCGTCTTTGATTGATGAGAATAGATTATCTTATCAATTAAATACGTTATCAAAATTTTATGTGGGTATGGGTAAAGATGAAAGCATACTACAAGCAGCAGCAAAAGAATATGGACTCGATGCAAAGAAAGATATGTGGCGATTGCCTGCAATGTTTGTTGGACAATATGCTGAACGTGATGCAGAGTCTACACTTAAACTTTGGAAACGATTAGAAACAGAATTATATCAAGAAGAACTATGGGACATATTTAATTTAGAAACTAAATTATTTCCTTGTCTAGTAGATATGAGATTCAAAGGTGTCAGAGTCGATCTTGACAAAGCTGACAAAATTAAAAAATCTTTAATAAACAAAGAGCAAAAAATAATTAGTAAAATCAAAGACTTAACAGGAATTGAAGTAGAAATTATGGCAGCTCGGAGTATCGCAAAAGCTTTTGACAAATTAAAGTTGCCGTATGATAGAACAGAAAAAAGTAAAGAGCCAAGTTTTACAAAAAACTTTTTACAAAATCATCCACACGAATTACCAAAAGCAATTGCTGAAGCAAGAGAAATAAATAAAGCTCACAGCACATTTATAGATTCAATAACTAAACACGCAGTTGATGGTAGAATACACGCGGATATAAATCAAATAAGATCAGACCAAGGTGGAACGGTGACTGGTAGGTTTAGTATGTCTAATCCAAACTTACAACAGATACCTGCAAGACATCCAGAGTTAGGTCCTTTGATTAGATCTATATTTATTCCGGAAAAAAATACTACGTGGGGATCTTTCGATTACTCACAACAAGAACCTAGAATATTAGTACATTATGCAAAGTTACAAAACTTAACTGGTGTAGATGAAATTGTAGATGCATACAATCAAGGTGATGCAGACTTCCACCAGGTTGTTGCAGATATGGCAGGCATTGAACGTAAACAAGCCAAGACAATTAATTTAGGTTTGATGTATGGTATGGGTAAAAATAAATTAATGGCAGAACTAGGATTGATGAAAGAGTCTGCAGAAAAATTAATTAGACAGTATCATACTAAGGCTCCATTTGTTAAACAACTGATGGACAATGTATCTAGAAAAGCAAATGATCGTGGTAAGATTAGAACTTTACTAGGTCGGGCCTGTCATTTTGATTTATGGCAACCTGTTCAATTTGGGGTATTTAAACCACTACCATTAGAACAAGCCAGAAAAGAATATGATGAGCCATTAAAACGAGCATTCACTTACAAAGCACTAAATAAATTAATCCAGGGATCCGCCGCAGATATGACAAAAAAATCAATGGTGGCACTCTATGAAAATGGTATAGTACCACACATTCAGATTCACGATGAAGTAGATATATCAGTAGAGTCGAATGAAAAAGCAGAACAGATAATTGAAATTATGGAGTCTGCAGTAGAATTAAAAGTCCCTAACAAAGTAGATTACGAGGCGGGGGCTAACTGGGGTGATATTAAGTAATGGCATATTTAAACGCAAACATACCTGTGATATACGCACAAGTAAGAAAAGAATATTTATATGATCTTAAAAAACATCACGGAGAAGTTGAAGACTGTATTATCTTCGGTATTACTAGTATGGGGGGCCGTGCTATATTATTCCACGCTCTTATGGGTAACGGTGCAATATTTTATCGCCTACCAATTAGCGCGTTTATTCAAAAGGGATTTGACCCATCCAGAGTGCCCACAAGAAGACTTGATGAACTGGAGCTTTGGAATTGTTTTTCTTATTATCCTACTGTCACTCATTGGGCTATTTTAAGCGCAGCTTCAGGTTATTATTTTGGTAAAGATAAAAAGAAACACTATGGATCTTATTTATTTACTATTGACTGGGGACACCCAGATGCTAATATCATAGACACTGACCATTCAGAGATACCGCACGAACATAAGTGCGCTCACATAATTGCATTAGACGATGGCAATTTTGCAGCACAACCTAACAACAGATGTATATGGGATTTACCTTCATTCACTGTTAAAGATAATGTGCCTGATTGGAAAGTACAGACTAATGAATGGAACGTGGAAGATTCAGGTAAGTGGAGAACCGCTGATACTGATGACTTCTTNTACGAGATCGAGGAGCAAAAAGATGATTGANAAAATTAAAAATTCAGCAATGCACTACTGGCACGACCATAAAGTAGTAGTAATTGTGGTGGCTGTTATTATCGCTGCAGCACTAATACTGTAGGTTTTATGACGGGAGATTGTAATGAACTACAAATTCACCGCAATTCTCATCATTTTACTCTGTTTACTAGCGATTTTTGTTAGGCCCAATAATCCCACATTGAAAATTGAGGGCAAAGATTATATACTGCCGAAACCAAAACCAAAATTAAATGAGTAATAAACCTTTAAATATTTCTGAAGAGGCAGCCGTCCAAATGCCAATGAAGACGGTTGCTTCATTGATAATTATTGTGGCACTTGGCACGATGGGTTACTTTCAGATTATAGAACGTCTCAATGTTGCAGATACTCGTATACAAATAATGGAAAAAGATCTTGAAGAAAATACAGAGTTTAGAATTAAATGGCCACGTGGCCAACTAGGATCACTGCCCGCAGATTCTGAACAATTTATGATGATCGAGGATCTTTATAAGACCACAGATAAGATTAATAAACACGTTGAAGATATGGCATTGAACAAAGTAAACATACAATTTTTAAGAACACAGATGGATAAAGTTTTGGCTGATATTGAAAAATTAAAAGATGCTAATCGTGAGATTGGTTACAAGAATGGGAGCTACAATGATTGAGACTGTAGTGGCTCTTCTTATGTTTTACAACGGAGAGATCAAGGAGCACTTAGTGCAAAAAAATATGGCTGCGTGCCTTCGGGGCAAGCGCCACGCGGAGAGGGAGTATTCAGAAGCTGTATCTTACAAATGCTATAAAGGTAAGGCAGAGATAGAGTTGTACCAAGGTAGAAAATATATCAAAGCTTTGATCCTTGAATAAGAAAAAGAACCCAATAGCTAAATATTTGAAAGATAGACGTTACCGTCAGACTGTGATAAAGAATAAAAAGCTTTATGACAGGAAAAAAAATAAAATTCCAAACTGAAATCGTCAATGGCAAATGTCCAACGTGCGATCAGTTTACGATGTTAGTCGGGATCGACCAACATTTCTTTAGGTGTATGAGTTGTGGTAGTGATTTAGAACAATACATAAATGGTAAAATAACTTATCTGCCAGTTATTACTGCACCTAAAAATGCTAAACCATTTGTTAAAGAATGGTTAGACGACGATGGCGAAAAAGTTTAAAGATTTTATAGCACACGAACCTACATTTCACAAAACGAGTATTGGACGTAATCCCAGTAAAGCAAAAATGAACAAGTCGCGTCGGCGTTCGTGGAAGAAGTATCGCGGTCAGGGGAAATAATGAAATTTTTATTAACGGTGTTTATCTGCTCAGTTGCGAGCGGAGATTGTTACACCAACAACAATTATCCAAAAACATTTAACAGTCATCACGATTGTATTCGTGCAGGACTATCAGAGTCTTACGAAGTGTTGATCGCGGATGGTACCTTTACAGAGGACCAAATAAATAAGATGCAATTATACCCTAAATTTCATTGCAATCCTATAAAAGACGAAGGTAAAATTACAACCTAGAATTGTTCTAAACTGTCTGTCCGTCCCAAGAAAGGGACGAACAAACAAAAGGTGTGAGAAGAGATCTTTCTTTTATCTTAAATAAATAACACTTGCAAATTCTTTTTTTCTGTTGTAATTTCCCATATCTATGAGAAGAATTAATCAGAGAAAGGAATAAAATGGCAGACCCAAATAAATTTAAATCGGTGTCTGTACCAATAGAAACCTACAAGAAACTTCGCTTTCTTGCTGCAGGTAAATTTGTTGATGCAGAACTAACAGTTAGTAAAACAATCGAAGCTCTTGCTACAAGAGCCGCAAAGAAGTTAGGATATAAAAATGGAAAAGCTAACCCCAACTCGTAAAATTATCTGTTATGAATGTAAAGGTAATGGATTTATTTACGGCGATGCGTTTCAAGTAAAACAATGCACGGTATGTGATTCGGAAGGTGAGTTATTATCAGATGGTAAGACTCATATGAAACTGATGAAGGTGGCGGACAATGCAAGATTGCAATGAACGATACCGATGTTGCTTATATAGCAGGACTTTTTGATGGTGAAGGATGTGTATCATATAAACAATATATGCGTAAACGTCCTCACAACAAAAAACCTTACCCGACCTGGCAAATCCGATTGGAAATTGCAATGACTGATAAATCTATANTGATATGGGTTAATGAAATGTTAGGTGTTGGGACCGTAGGTGAGAAAAGATATAAAACAAAATATACTAAAGGTTGGAAAAAACAATGGCGATGGCGTTGCTCTCACCGTGATGCATTTAAAGTTTGTTGTTTATTATTTCCATACGCTCACGTTAAGTTAGGTGAGATACAAAAAATCATACAACATTATTCTGAAAGAAAATTAAAAGTGATGAATGATAACGTTGTAAGTTTGGATGAGTATAAACAATTAATGAGTTTAGAATAAAGGAGANAAGATGAAAACTGTAAATGATGTAATAGATGAATANTGTATAGAAAAATACGGACATAGAGATTGGAGTTATTTAAGGACCGGTGATCGTAAATTAGATAATTGTATAAAAAAATGTTTAAAAGAAAATAAACATACTATTGAAGATGGTATTGTTATATGGCACGTGTTAGATAAATTTTTACAAGACGTAAAAGATGGAAGGTTTGGTTTAAAACATTAATGAAAAGAAATAATAAATTTAGATATCCTAAAACGAAACGTGAAGTGATAGAAGGCTTACGTCATTATAATATTGATGATAGAGAAAAATTACCAAGCGTTACAACGATCCTAAAAGCCACAGAAAGTGAGGAAAAACGCGCCTCATTAGCCTCTTGGCGCGAACGAATTGGTGAGGAAGCCGCAACGCGGATCGTGGATGAGAGTGGTGCCCGAGGTACAGCGATGCACAAAATTTTAGAGAAATATATTTTAGAAGAAGGTTATGTTGACGAAACTAATGTAGGTAAACAAGCTCACAATATGGCGATCCGAGTGATTGAACAAGGTCTTTGTAATGTTCCTGAATACTATGGCACGGAGTGTACTTTGTATTACCCTGGACTTTATGCCGGACAAACGGATCTCGTTGCAATACACAAAGGTCAAGATGCTATCATCGATTTTAAACAAACGAACAAACCGAAACGCAGAGAGTGGATCGAGGATTATTGTCTGCAGTTAGCGGCGTATGCAATGGCGCACAATTTTATTTATAAAACAGAAATTACTAAAGGCGTGGTAATGATGTGTAGTAAAGATAATTACTACCAAGAATTTATTATCGAAGGTAATGAATTCAAAGATTATAAACATAACTTTTTGAGGAGGGTTGATGAATACTATAAAGGAAGATCAAAGACGACTGGATAACATAGCCAATATGTATTGGAAAACGTCTGGTGAGATGAGAGAAATGTGGGGCCGTAAGTGGTATGAATTAATTAAAATAATAGGAAGGAAATTAAATGAGGCTGAGAGACTTACAACAGATTCTAGAAAAATTCACTAACGGACAAAAAGGTACAATGATATCTGATTGTCCAGTTTATATTGAGACAATGTCAGGACACTTAGAGGATGTTAGGCGTATCGAGATACAAGAGAGTAATATAATTGGTGATGCTAATCCTGCACGATTAGTGTTAAAAGCGGATAGGAATGAATTATTTAGGTCAAAAACATATAAACAAAGTTAAAAATTCCCTTGGGATTGGGGTGAAAGCGAGAGTGGAAGCCCCAAAAATATGAAAAAAGTAACAATACAGAGCGATGATATCAGCCCGAAGCAGTGGTCCAACCTTATTTTAGAGCTGAACTTGGTGCGCAAAGCGTGGAAACCCTACGCTAAACTGCAGATATTGGGTCGCGGTGTTAAAAAGATAGTAAAAAATGGTACAAAACGATACAAACTTTAGAATCATTCTAATGTGCCACGCTATAGTGGAATATTTGGGCAAATTTTTTTTTCAGTCATCAAAAAAAACTCGTGGCACAGGTGGCACAGTGGGTAAAATAGGCTAGAAGTGTTGGTATTAGCGAATAATAGGTGTGCCACGGCGTTGAATTATGGTGGCACAGCTTGGCACAAATGGCGTATTTACTGGCTTTTTTGCAAATATGTGGTGGCACAAATGTACTCTGCGCGCGCGACCCTTTTTGGTTTTTTGAAAACTTTTTTGCCCAAATATTCCCCTATAGAGTATATAACTAGATATGAGACGTCCTAAAAAATCTAAATACAAATCTGTTGTTATAAACAAGAAGCGGTATTACTATTACAAAATAACCTGGATCGATCCGACGGGTGATTCTGGGCACGCTACACACCACGATTCATATGGTTTAATACCTTCTACAATGATAACTCACGCTTATGTATTTGATAAGAATAGAAAATATATCTGGACGTTTGCATCTTACGAAGAAAATGATGAATTATTTAGTGATAGAAATGTGTTTCCAATTGGGTGTATAATCAAGATGGAAAAAATAAATGAAAAATAAAACACTAACTAAAAATATGCCCAACGTAAANTGGAATGCGATACCACCAGTGCGTGGGCCCAATCCACAAGGAGTAAACAATGCAATACGAACCAGTAATAAACAAGTGGTCGTGGATAAAAAANTTTCCAAGAAAAATATTTANTAAGATTATTTCTTCTTTGAATTATTATCAGGGCTTGCTTGTTCTATTGATTCTTNTATCTCTTCTTCTGGGGTAATATTAATTAAAGTTTTATGATCGTCTAAGATTTGTTTCATCTTAGCNTCTAATTCTTTTTCAGACATATTATCTAAATTACCAGATAAGACTAGCTTTTGATCTACATATAAACCACCTGCTTTACCTCTAGCTATCTCTGCGTTTATGGCGGCAGACCAAGCACCTTTTGCTCGTGCGTCTTCTCGTAGCTTTGCTAGTTCCCCAATGTGTTTTTCAAATGTAATTCCGTATTTCTCTTGTATCTCTGCTCGCAACTCACCAATGTATTTAACTACTAATGGTGATAATTTTGGATTGCGTAGCTCGCTCGCAGCCTGTCTTGGTCTGGTCTTGTATCCAGCTTCNTAAGCACACTCGCTNGGGCTCTTGCGCCCNTCGTTGTANACCAGCAATTCNGCAAACTTTTGTTGTCGTTCTGTAAGATTTTTAGGTAGTCCCATAGCTTGTGCTCTTACCGTAATATAACGTATATGTCCAGTTAATTATGATTTAAGATTATTTTTTATTTGTTTTAACAAATCTTTACCCAATCCGGTTAACTCCCTATCATTTAAATAAAATCTTTCAGTTTCACTATCACATATATAACTACAAAAAATTTCAATTAAACTATTTGCTTGTGCATCTAACTTTTTGTTTCGCTCGAACGCTTCTGCTTTATTCTTACTATCTCGATAGTCGTGTCCNTCATCGCGTTGTGTCATTAGTATACCACCCCCACTTCTTTTAATGTTTTAACTTGTTGATTTGTTAATTCTGTTTCAGAATAAACTTCTATTGTATTTTGTATTTGGTTATCCCAAAAAACATTCTCTGATAGTTCTCGCTTTTTTGTTAGACCCCAAAACTCTTTACAATATTTATATTCAGATTGTTTCTTTTTAAATAAATAAAAATCTCTATGTTCATATTCACCCGCTTTAATATCAAATTGTACTAATATATTTTTCATTCGTCCCCCTCTTCATCTGCATATGCTGTTATGTAATCTCCAAGATTCATTTTAACTTCTACCATAGCTTGCGCCTCTGCATCTTGCTCGTCAACTGCATCAAAGGTTAAGTCAAAATTCTTGACCCATTCCTTATCTACTTCTAATGATACTCTATATTTTTTCATATTATCCTTTCTGCTCGCTCGCTTGTTCATCTTTAATATATTTTCTATCGGCTAAAATATCCTCTAATGTATTTATTAAAAAATGTATTTCTGTTTCTGGTAGTTTTGATGCTTTCATTAAAATGTTTGTATAATTTTTACTACCATTAAATTTTAAACATTTATATTCAACCCATTTATTATTTTCCACAACCCATTTATTTTTTTGTATATAGTTTCTCATATTATCCCTTCTGCTCGCTCGCTCGCTCGCTCGCTTGTTAGTTTAATTTTTTTTAATCCCAATAATCTTAATTGTGATTTTGTTAGTGCTCGTCCCCCGTTTAATCTTTTAAAACCATTTATATTTAAAATTTGATTATCTTTATTTATATAAACGTATTTAAACATCTTGCACAAATCCCGTTTGATCTTTTAACGCTCTACCTTTAGCGTATAGACCTATAATAACATTTTTAGGATCATTAAATCTTAAATCAGATTTATCACCGTTAAAAACTTTATAATTTAAAAATTTTTTTGGAAGTTTTTTTGATCTAAAAACAGCGCTTATATTTCCGCCCCGCTTTAATATATCTAATACTTGATTTTTATTATCTTCATTTAAACTATACGTTAAATGATAATTTTTTGGATATTCACCATTAACAAATTTTAACGCCCGTTTATATATTTTGGTGTAGTCATAAAATTTAACTTCCGGAAATTCATTATATAACCCGTGAATATTCCAATCAATATCACTAGTACCATTTAAACGTATTGCGGGCTTGAAACCCTTTTTTTTACATCTTAAAATATGTCTTTTTATTTCTATTCTTAATTGATTTAAAAAACTTTTACGCTCTAAAAAATACCATTTAGTTTTATTAATACGCCCTAATTGTACTGAGCCCATTTGACCCCGCCCGGCAGTATTTAAACAACTAGCCATACAACCTGCACTTGCAAGGGCGCAAACGTTATAACCACTAGTACGCGCGGGCGCTAAATATAAAATTGCGGTCATATATTTATATTTTTGACCTTTAATTGTTTTGGCGTTGTTATCTATATTCAGTAATTTTTTTGATTTATAAATCATATTTTAAATCTTTATTAAATTTAATGGCTTTAATTTCTAAATCTTCAGAGTTTCCTATAGTTTCGGCATTGTCATAATCAAAAATTTTTAAATCTATGTTTTTATTATTTGATTTAATTTCTTGTATTATTCCACCTTCTACGACAATTGAAATTTTAGTCTTCATAAACAATCAGCGCAATATCTTTGATCTAATTTTGAATACCAGTCAGGGCGTATTAATACCCCGCAACACCTACAATTTAAAAAAATATCACCCTTTTTTGAGTTGTCCTTTTTGGGTCTTTTTGTTTTTTTGATATACCCATTATCAACGCCATATTTAATAAATTCTTTTTTAAAATTCTCTATTGACATATATTCCCATATAATAGTATAAGTCTATTATGTCAATACTTAAAAATAAAAAAAAGAAAGCGAGGCAAAAATGAGTAAAGCGACATATCCGACAAAATATCAGTTGGAACATTTAAAAAAGCGTATTAATTCAGAAATTGATCCATTAATAGATCAAGCGCGTTTAAGCGTTAAATCTATTATTGCTGATCTTACTGAGGGCGCTGAACTAAAACTAGCCAAAAAAATAAAAGCGGACGTTGTAATAAAAGAACTTGAGAAGGCAATTCAGGAACTAGAAATAAAACAACGTAAAGCCCAAACTTTTTTTGGTAAAATATCGAATAAAGAACTTAAAGAAAAATTAAGTTATAAATTCGATAAAAATGATCGCGACAATTATTATAGATCAAATTATAATAAAGGTATAACGCCTGAAGATTGCCGAGATCAAATTAGAGAATGGGCTCAATTTTTGGCTGAAAAAGAGGCTGAAAAAACCCCTGAAGGTAAGAAGGTTAAAGAACTTGAGTTATATAAACAAAGCGCGATTAACTCAGTTTTTGAGTGTGGCGTCCCTGAGCAATTAAACGTTGTACTTGAGAAGGTTTTATCAGGCGTTGGCATTGTCTGGAATAAAACTAAGGCTCTTCAAATAACAAATGAGAGGTATAATTAATATGAAATATATAATTATAAACAAATGGCAATTAAAAGATAGTAAATGCAAGCCGCATTATTACTTAAAAGAAGTTGTTGAAAGTCTTGAAATTGCTAACGCTAAATTAAAAGCGTATCAAATTATTGAAAGCGATAAAAATGATAGTTATTTTATTGTCCCTTTTAATGAAGAGGCGCTTTTATTAACAGAAGAAGTCGCATAAATATTGACTTCAACGGGTTCACCGTATATTCAATTGTACGGTGAAACCCGAAAAAAAATTATATCAAAAATTTAAAAAAAATACCCCTTTAATTCAACATACTAGACTTGAAACTTACATAAATCACGGCGTCCCGGATATACTTTGTTATAATGATTTATGCGGGTTTTTTATGGTCGAGTTAAAATATACTACTACAAAAAAAGTTAAATTTTCACCGCATCAAATCTTATTCCATACCCAAAAATCAAAGCGTAATTTTCTGTTATTAGAACACGCCCCGCCCCGCCTTCCCTCATCAATAAAACTTTATGAGAGTAAATCTATTGAAGGCCTACTATTAGATCATAGAGAAGTTAAACCAATCGCGGTCAATGACTGGTTATTAATTCAAAATAAATTAATAGGCGTTAAGAACTAAACGCGGATCTATTGGATCTAACCCCTATTCGCGAACCGCATATCTAATTTCTGCATACACTACATATAGTAGGTCAAGCATTATTATGGGATAATATAGGAGCATATTGTCACACAACTGTGGGTTGTGCTTGTGCCCTTCGGGCCCACCCACCCCCCACCACCAAAACCGATTCGCGCCTCGCGAGTATTGCAATGCTTGCATACAACCTCTGCTTGTGCCCTACGGGCCCACCCACCCAAAAAAAAATAAAAAAAAATAAAAAAATTATTATTTAAGGTTGGGATTTTAAAATCCACGTATATCTCATTAATATGCAAACTTTAAATAATAAATCAGAAGAACCTCCATAGGTTCTTACAAAATTCTGAACCCAATAAAAGCCTAACGGCCTGCAGGGGTTCAAATTTCGGTTGAGGTAGGTGTTAACTGCGAATGCTCATAACACTCGTAATCTTACCTAGATGGCGTGTTAGCTTGAGAGGGTGGCTTGACCACCCTCAATGCGAAATTAAAAAATTTAAGAAATCCCCGAGCCGAGTTCATCGGCTCGGGGTTGGTTGTTAAAAGTTTTGAACTATAAACCTATCAGACCCATCTATTTCAATAACTGATGTTACATTTTTTATATCGTCTATATTTTTAAATGTAACCTCATTTAAAAATTGAACATCATCGTGTTGTTTTTGAAAGTCTTCCAAGTTTTCATACTCGGTATATTCACAACACCACGCGATTGGGTCAAACTCAAACTCTTGACCTGTATCCTCTTCCAACTCGGTCAAGTATCCATAGAGGGCGGTTAAGCCCTCATATGAAAAATTATCTGCACGGACATTTTTAAATTCATTTATAAAGCCGTGCAGGTCAAGAGTCTGTTTCATTTTTTCCCCCAATACTTTTTGACTTGGGCATCAACTCGCTGAATGTTTGCCCTTGTTCTTTCGATCTCATCAATTTTATCAAAGGCAAGATCTTCAACCGCTTTCAAAGTCATAGCGGGGTGAACGTCAAAAGACCGAGTCTCATTCGGATATTTTCTATCGTTGTTCTCTAGTAAAACATTCCAAATAATTTTATTTGGATCTTTTGATGGATAAGCAGATATATACCATCCGTTATATTGTAGTTTCATATCTTCTCACTCTCCGTTGTTAGATTATACCCTAGTTTTTTTATTAGTTCGATAACCTCGGGCAGCAGGGTTTTATTACCAGAGATCGAGGCGAATAGTTTCGCCTTATTGCAAACGGGGTAGACTCGCTCCACCCCGTAAACATTCTTTTTTGATACGATTAAGTTCATTAGTCTAACAAAACCATATATTGTTTTGGAAAGTATTTAATAAACCAATCTAAACCTTTCCGTTGAGTCTTCCAATCTTGAAACATTTCAGAGCCTATTACTACATCATAAACAGCAACAGCAAATGCAGGAAGGGTGCAAGACTCACCACCAAAACGATTCTTTACAATCTCTTCAGTAGTAGGGTCTTCTGGTAAAGCTACACTAAACGGCAACTTATACTCTTTGTCATTGTATTTAATTGTCTTCATTTTATTTCTTCTTTCTTTATTGTTTAACATTAACTAGACCTTATCACTAACCCTTATAAGGTTAAAGAAATAATTCCCATAAAAACCCATAATGGTCAGTGTTGCATATTTACTACATTCCGAAATTGCATAACTATATCTTGTGTCACGTTCCGCGATTCGCTACCATATATTGTGTGTTGCATTTTTATTACTACAATATCTTGTGTTGTTTTTTTATCACACACACAACATCTTGTGTTGCATAATTGCAACACTGCTCGTTCACTACGGGCCCACCCACCCAAATTAAACTCTAGGGGTCCCAAAACAAAACCAAAATCCAAAAATATTTAGACCCCCCACACCCCCTTTTGCGCGCAGCTGACAGACATACCCTATACAGTAAGTTTTAGAAGTAGACTTGCTTAAATTAGAAAATGGCAATATGATAGAGGGGGTACCCCTAAAAAAACAAAAACTGGTACAAAACAGAGTTAAAAAAAATTCTGCAAAAATTTTTATGAAACAGGAAATTATAGATAAACTTCCACCTGATGCTAAAAAGGAATTTCTTAAATACGCAATCAAGCTATCAGAAAAAAAGAAACAAGGACAAGTTAACAACGACTTCCTATCTTTTGTTAAACACGTGTGGCCTGAATTTATTGAAGGCAAACATCACAAAAAGATTGCAGATAAATTTAATAAACTTGCATCTGGTGAAATCAAAAGATTAATTATTAATATGCCCCCTAGGCATACTAAATCAGAGTTTGCGTCCTACCTCTTACCCTCTTGGATGGTAGGACGAAAGCCTGATCTCAAAATTATACAAACGACCCACACAACCGAACTCGCGATCCGCTTTGGACGAAAAGCCAAAACGTTAATTGATTCCCCTGAGTACCAACAAATATTTAAGACACGACTCAGAGAGGACTCACAAGCCGCGGGTAAATGGGAAACCGAGCA
>FUFK010107630.1_pt1 | contig 19340 bp, 18 predicted proteins | sample 1021851 | NCBI WGS metagenome assembly FUFK01 (sample SAMEA51879418, study PRJEB19060) | metagenome
ATGGTGGTGCCTTCCGGGATCGCTCAAGCCTTCCCTGGGCGCTCTCATTTGGCCATCCATGGCCAAATAGGTCCCTCCAGGCACCACCATTGCCCCGCTTACTTAGCAGCGGAACCGCCACGGGTCAGCTCCACCCTTTCAGAGAAAGGCGCCCGGACCTTTGAATTTTCCAAGGAGCGCCCCCGATTCGAAGTCCCACACCATAGAACACCAGCGTTACTAAAACTCCGCCAACAAGGACACCGCCGACGCTTTGAAGAGCAGCACCACCCGGCTGCCTGCCCGCAATCCGAGGCGGGCCTGGCTGCGCGCGGTAATGCGCGCCTGGATCGACTGCCGCTCGCAGAGGCACTCCACCAGCACCCCGGAGTCCTGCGCCGTGAGCGCGGTGATGCGCGCGGGAAGTTGATTCATAAGGCTGATGCCGTCGAGTTCGGCGGCGCCCAGGGCCACGTCGTCGGCGTGCACCAGCAGACGTACCGGCGTGCCCGCCGGCGGCAAACGCGGGGTGCGCACCCAGAGGGTGCGCTCGCCGAGGGCCACCGGCAGCAGGCCGGCTTCCGCCTCGGCGGGCAGCGCCTCGCCCAGCAACACCGAGCACGGCGACGCCTGCCCCTGGTAGCGGCGCAGGCCCGGCTGCAGCGCGCCGCAGTAGGTGACGCCGCCGGGCTCGAGAATCGCCACCTGGTCGCAGAGCCGGGCGATGTCTTCGATCTGGTGGGCTACCAGCACCACGTCGCAGCCCAGGCGCCGGGTGAGGGCCTGCAGCTTGGGATAGAGGCGGTGCCGGCTGTCGTCGTCGAGCGCGGAAAACGGCTCATCCAGCAGCAGCAGGCGTGGCCGGCGCAGTAACGCCAGCGCCAGCGACACCCGGCGGCGCTGGCCGCCGCTTAACTGCGGGGGACAGAGAGGGCACAAACCGTCGATGTCGAGATCCCGGATCAGCTCGCCGGTCAGGTCACCGGTTTGATGGTGGCGCGCCACCCGCCGCAGGTGCCGGGCCACGGTCCAGTGATCAATCAGCGCCGGGGTTTGCGACACCAGCGACACCCGGCGGGCCAGCGCCGCCGGCGTCACCGCCCGGTCTTCGACACGCAAACGGTGAGCCGCCGGGTTGAGGCCGGCCAGCGCCCGCAGCAGCGTGCTCTTGCCCACCCCGGAGTGCCCCAGCAGGCCGAGCCATCCGCTTTGCGCCCGCACCCGGGCGCGCAGGGCCANCGGCGCCGCNANNNCGACNTCAAAATCGATCATGGCNGCGGCCGCTCCANTGCGACANCANCACCGTGNCCACGGCGATCGCCATCATGGTCAGCGCCAGCCGGTTGGCGGCCTGGTANTTCATNTGNTCGACATGCTCNAACANGGCCACCGACAGCACCCGGGTTTCGCCGGGAATATTGCCGCCGATCATCAGCACCACGCCGAACTCNCCCAGGGTGTGNGCGAANCANAGCAAGGCGGCGCTCACCAGCGCCGGCCGGATACCGGGGATNACGATAAACAGAAACCGGTACCAGCCCGGGAAGCCGAGCACCCTGCCCNCTTCNTCCAGGGCCGGGCCGCTTTGCTGCAAGGCCGCTTCCAGGGGACGAAACGCGAACGGCAGGCTGTANATCAGAGANCCGATCAGAATGCCGGTAAAGCTGAACGCCAGTTGCTGGTCGAACAGGCGCGCCAGCAAGGAGCCGGGCGGATGCGCCGGGGAAAACGCCACCAGCAGGTAGTAGCCGAGCACGGTAGGCGGCAACACCAGCGGCAGCATCACCAGGGATTGGATCAGGCTCCGCCCGCGCGNGTCGCGGCGCACCAGCANCCAGGCCAGCGGCAGGCATACAGCCACCAGAATAACGGTAGTGGTNGCGGCCAGTTTGACCGTCAGCAACAGGGCCTGGGCGTCACCGCTAGCGAGCCAGGGCATCGGTGCCTCCTGGTAAGGCGTAGCCGGCGGCGCGNATCAGCCGGCCNGCCCGCTCGGAGAACAGAAACGCCATAAAGGCTTCGGCCAGCGGATCGCCGGGGTTCACCACCACGCCCTGCTGCACCAGCGGCCGGTGCCAGTCGGCGGGCAGCACACGGTATTCACCCCGCCGCGCTTGAATCAGGCTCAGCGCCACCAGCCCCAGGTCGGCGTTGCNGCCGTCCACCAACTGGGTGGCTTGGCTGACATTGGCGGCGACCACGATTCGCCAGCGCGGCGCCGGCCGCGCATCGCGGTAGCGGGCGATGGCCGCTTCGGCGGCGCGGCCGTAGGGCGCGGTGGCCGGGTTGGCGATGGCCAGGNTGTATTGGCGCTCGCCGTTCAAACCCAGACCACGTGGGTCCCAGANCGCCAGCCGCCCCAGCGCNTAGGNGCGCGGCACGCTACTGCCGTTGTTCCGGTGCAGCGCCGCCGGGTAGGCGCTGTCGGCGGACAGGAACAGCTGGTATGGGGCGCCGTGGCGAATCTGCTGGTAAAGNTGGCCGGACGCGCCGCTGATCAAATCCAGCGCCACCTGGGGATGATCTTCNTTGAACAGAACGGCCAGCTTTTTCAGGGTGGGATAGAAATTGCTGGCGCAGGCAATGCGTAATTCGCCCTCTTCCCGCGCCTCAACCGGGGGCGCGAGACAGAACGCCACCAACATTAGCAGCCCGACTGCTTGCCGGCCGATTCGCTTCCCGGCGCGGCTCATCTCACAGCGCCACGGCGTCAGCGTACCAGCGCCCGGCGGCGCGGACGTCGTCGGCNGCGGCNTCAAGCCAGNGGGCNCCGTCGGGGCNNTGCTCTTTTTTCCAGAACGGCGCCCGGGTTTTGAGCTGGTCGATCAGGAANTNGGCCGCCTGAAACGCCTCGGCGCGGTGGCGGGTGGCCACCGCCACGAACACGATCNGNTCNCCGGCGNCGAGCCGGCCGACCCGGTGCACCAGNCGCACNGCGCGGCAATCCCAGCGGCGNCGNGCNTCGTCCACGAANCCCTGCAACTGGCGCTCGCACATGCCGGGGTAATGCTCCAGCTCCAGCGCCTGCACGGNGCCGTCGCCNCCGCGCACCCGGCCGACGAAGAACACCACCGCGCCGGCCTCCCCGGCCTGCTCGCANAGCCGCCGGTACTGGTCNCCCACATCGAAGTCGTNTTGCTGCACCGAGATCATCTAGCCTCCGGTCACCGGGGGAAAGAACGCCACTTCGTCNCCGTCGCGNACCGGCGTCTGGCCGTTGGCCATTTCCTGATTCACCGCGCTCAGCAAGCGNCCGTCCAGGTGCGCCGCCCAGTGCGGGTATTCGTGAATCAGATNCCGNCGCAGCGCCGCCACCGACAGCGGCGACGGCGGGCACAGGTCGAGGAAGTCGCAGTCCAGCGCTTCCCGCAGGCGGGCGAAAAAGCGTATCCGGATCATGCCTGCGCCCCCCGGTGCCAGTCGCCGCCGGCGCCGCCGCTCTTGGTCTCCAGGCGGACCGTGTCGATCGACATGCCCCGATCCACCGCCTTGCACATGTCGTAGAGCGTCAGGCCCGCCACCGACACGGCGGTGAGCGCTTCCATCTCCACCCCGGTGGGCGCGGTGGTTTTGCACTGGGCCTGGATATGGATGGTGCCGTTGTCGTGGTCCAGCTCGAACTCAACCGTGACACCGCTGAGCGGAATCTGGTGGCAGAGCGGGATCAGCTCCCAGCACTTCTTCGCCGCCTGGATCGCGGCGATACGCGCCACCGCCAGCACATCGCCTTTTTTCAGACCGTTGTCGCGGATCAGCGCCAGGGTGGCCGGCGCCGCCCGCACCCGGCCGCTGGCTCGGGCCACCCGGGCGCTGTCGGTCTTGGCGGACACATCCACCATGTGCGCGTGGCCGTTCTGGTCAGTGTGCGTCAGCGACATGGGCCGGCCCTCCGTTGTCGGTTTCGCGGCTGTCGCAGGCGCGGTCCGCGCCCTTCAGATGCGACACGAAATTGCACGGCCGGTGGGCGGCGTCCAGCTGCTCCACTAGGATGCGGTCCCAGGCCAGCCGACAGGCGTTGGTGCTGCCCGGCAGGCACACCACCAGGGTGCCGTTGGCCAGCCCGGCCACGCAGCGGGACTGCAGGGTGGAGGTGCCGATCTCCTCCAGCGAGAGCGCCCGGAACAGTTCGCCGAAGCCGTCCACGGTCTTGTCGAACAGCACGCTGACCGCCTCCGGGGTGCTGTCGCGACCGCTGAAGCCGGTGCCGCCGGTGATCAGCACCACCTGCACGGCGGGATCGGCGATCCAGCGGGACACTTCGGCGCGGATCAGATAGATGTCATCCACCACCAGCCGCCGGTCAGCGCTGCGGTGGCCCTGATCAAGCAGCCGGGAACGCAACAGATCGCCGGAGCTGTCCTCGGCCAGGGAGCGGCTGTCCGACACGGTCAGCACGGCAATGTCCAGCGGCCGGGCGCAACGCGGTGCGGCCCGGGTCACGGGGGAAAGGGTCATGATCCGATCTCCTTGCAGAGGGCGTGCGGGGCAGCGTCCAGGGCGGTCGCCCGGCGCCAGGCCTCCGGCGTATTGGTATTGAGAAAGGCGGCGGCGTCACCGCCGTCCAGTGCCCGGGCACGGAGCGCGCGCAGAAAGCCGCCCAGCGCCAGATCACCGCGCCGCAGCCGTTGCGCCAGCCGCTCCGGCAGGGCCGGATCGCCGCTCAGGTAGCAGGGCAAGAACGAATGCCGGTAATAGCAGTGGCCGTGATCGCGGCCGGCGTCGATCAGCCCGCGCAGCAGCGCCACCGACAGCAGCGGCATGTCCACCGGCACCACCAGGTAACCGGCCGCCGGCCGGCTTTGCAGCACCGCATGGATGCCGCCCAGCGGCCCGCGGTCCGGATAAAGGTCGGCGATGCAGCCGGGGGCGGCGCGGCTGGTCACCACCGCCTGGCAACCGGCCGCCCAGAGCCGTGCCCGCAGGTGGTCGAGCAGCGGCCGCCCGCGCCATTCCAGCAACGCCTTGTCACGGCCCATGCGCCGCGAGCCGCCGCCGGCCAGTACCACGCCGATCACACCGGGAGTGTCCTGCATGTCAGCCTCCGATCATGGCCAGATGGCGGGTGGCGCCCGGGTCATGCCGATGCAGGCCGTGGCCGGCTTTCTTGCCCAGCACCAGGCGGTGCAAACGCCGCGACAACTGTTCCGGGGTGTCGTGTCGCAGGGCGTCGCGCAGCGAAATACCGCCCTGGGAGAACAGACACAGCTGCAGGTCGCCCAGGGACGACACGCGCAGCCGGTTGCAGTCGTCGCAGAAGCCTTGTTTATAGGGGCGGATCAGCCCCACCCGGCCGGCGTGGCCGGGGTGGTCGAATTCCCGCGCCGGGCCGTCGTCCTCGCCACGGGCCCGGGGGCGCCAGCCGTTCGTGGCCAGCCAGTTTTCGAGAAGGTGGGCGGGCCGGTGCTGCTGGCGAAAAAACTCGCGGTTGTCGCCGGTTTCCATCAGTTCGATAAAGCGGGCGGTCACCGGACGGTGGCGCAGGTAGTCGGTGAACCGCGCCAGCTCGTCGCCGTTGTAGTGGCGCATCAACACCGCGTTGAGTTTCACCGGCATACCCAGTGCCAGGGCTTCATCCACCGCGTCGAGCACATCGCGCAGCCGGTCATGGCCGGTGATCATTTCGAACACCGCCGGCGTCAGGCTGTCGACGCTGAGATTGATGCGGTCCAGGCCGGCTTTTTTCAGCGTCGCCAGCTTTGGCGCCAGCCGGTAGCCGTTGCTGGTCATCACCACCTCGCGGATCCCCGGCGTCTGTTTGCACAGTGCGATGATCTCCGGCAGGTCCTTGCGCAGGGTCGGCTCGCCGCCGGTGATGCGAATCTTGCGGGTGCCGCTGAGCGCGAAGGCGCGCACCAGGGTGCCGATCTCCTCCAGGCTGAGTGGCGCCGGCACGTTGTCGCCGCGTTGATAGCCCCGCGGCAGGCAATACTCGCAGCGGTAGTTGCAGACCTCGGTGATGGAGAGGCGCAAATAGGTGAAGCGTCGGTTGAACTGATCGGTGAGCATGGTTTCTCTCCTGCCTTGGGGCCCGGTCAACCGGCCAGAATGTGTTTCAACTCGGGGATGCAGGAACCGCAGTTGGTCCCGCACCGAAGCGACTTACCCAACGCCTCGACGCTGCGGTCGCCGGCTTCGATGCGCGCGCGAATGGCCGGCTCGCCGACCTGGAAGCAGGCGCACACCACCGGCCCGCTTTCGGCGGCGCCGTCCGGCGCTTCGCCGCTGAGCAGCGCCCGCCGCTCCGTGTCTTCCAGCGCGTCCCGTTGCAGCATCTCGATCAGCCAGTCGCGGCCGGGCAGATCGCCTTTCGGGTGGATAAACAACGCGCCCATCAGCCGGCCATTGCGTACCGCCGCCTGGCGGAAATGGCCGATGTACGGGTCCTGCATGTCCAGCCAGTGCAGGTCGTCGGCGTCGCCGGGGCCGCTGATCAGGGCGGCCAGACGCCGCCGGGCGCGGTCCGGTTCGTCGCGGCCGGCCAGTTCGAACAGGTGCCCCTGGGGCAAGGGGCTGTAGCTCCAGTAAAAGCAGCGCGGATCGCCGCGCCGCTGGCGGGTGATCAAAAAGCCCTGCCAGCGCACCGCGCAAAGCGCCACCCGGACCCGGGAAACTTTTGATTCCGGCTGACCGGACAGCGGATCGGTGGTGGCCTGCACCAGGGCGCCCATGCGCGCGCGGGCGCTGAACGGGCTGCTCCAGTGCATCGGCACGAACAGCTCGCCGGGGCGCTGGTCGGTAGTGACACGCGCGCGCATCACGATGGCGCCGTGGCGGTTTTCCACGCTGGCCAGTTGGCCGTCGCCGATACGATGGCGGCGCGCGTCCTCGGGGTGCAGGGCGACAAAGGGTTCGCCGATATGTTGGAGCAAGCGCCGCGCCTTACCGGTGCGGGTCATGGTGTGCCACTGGTCGCGGATACGGCCGGTATTCATGATCATCTCACCGGGACCGGGCTGGCCTTCCGGTAGCCTGGCGGTGACCGCCACGAAGCGGGCGCGGCCGTCGTCGGTGGTGAAACGGCCGTCGCCGAACAGCCGCCGGCGCCCTTGCGGCCACTGCCGGTTCACCGGCCAGCGCACCGGCGCCAGGGCGTCGTAGCCGGCCCGGTCCAGCGTCGCCAGCCCGCTGATATCGAACGCCCGGCGACCGTCGTTTTCGAACCCGGACAGCGCCGCGTGTTCGGCGAACACCTGGGCCGGATGCCGCCAGTCGAACGCCTCGGCGTAACCGAGCCGCCGCCCCACCTGGGCCAGCGCCCACCAGTCCGAGCGCGCCCCGCCGGGCGCTTCCAGAAATGGCCGCTGGCGGGAAATACAGCGTTCGGAGTTGGTCACGGTGCCGTTCTTCTCGCCCCAGGTACGCGCCGGCAGTTTGATGTCGGCGAGCCGCACCGTGTCGGTGTCGGCCATGCACTCCGACACCACCACGGTGGGGCAGCGGCGCAGGGCGTCGCGCACCCGATCCGCCTCGGGCAGGCTGACCACCGGATTGGTGGAAAGAATCCAGATAAATTTGATCCGCCCGGAGGCCACCGCCTGGAACAGCTCCACCGCCTTGAGGCCGGGCTCGCTGACCATGTTGGCGGCGTTCCAGAAGCGCTTTACCCGGTCCACGTCATCCGGCGCGAAATCCATGTGCGCGGCCAGCTGATTGGCCAGCCCGCCCACTTCGCGGCCACCCATGGCGTTGGGCTGGCCGGTGATGGAAAACGGCGAAGCGCCCGGTTTGCCGACCCGGCCGGTGGCCAGGTGGCAGTTGATAATGGCGTTGCACTTGTCGGTGCCGGTGGCGCTTTGGTTGATGCCCTGTGAGTAGAAGGTCACCGTGCGCGGGCGCTCGGCGAACCAGCGGAAGAAGGTCTCGATATCTTCTTCCGGCAGATCACAGCGTTGCGCCAGGCTCGCCAGCGAACCGCTGTCCGCCTCGGCCCGGGCCAAAGCGTCCTCGAAGCCGCGTGTGTGTTCGCGAATGTAGTCCCGGTCCAGATGGCCGTGCCGGCCCAGCCAGGCCAGCAGGCCGTTGAACAGCAGGCCATCGGCGCCGGGCCGTAACGGCAGATGCAGATCGGCCAGATCACAGGTGGCGGTGCGGCGGGGATCGATGACCACCACTCTGGTGTCCGGGCGCGCTTTTTTCGCGGCGACCATGCGCTGGTACAGCACCGGATGGGTCCAGGCGGCGTTGGAGCCCACCAGCACCAGCAGCTCCGCACTGTCCAGATCCTCGTAGCAGCCGGGCACGCTGTCGCCGCCGAAGGCGCGCTTGTAGCCAGCCACCGCCGACGCCATGCAGAGCCGGCTGTTGGTATCCATGTGGGCGCTGCCGACAAAGCCTTTCATCAATTTATTGGCGACGTAATAGTCCTCGGTGAGCAGCTGTCCCGAGCCGTAGCAGGCCACGCTGTCGGGGCCGTATTCCGCCACCGTGTCGCGCAGCCGCCGCGTCACTTCATCCAGCGCGCTGTCCCAGTCCACCACCGCGCCGTCCACTTCCGGATAGAGCAGCCGGTTGTGATGGTCGAGAGTTTCATGGAGCGAAGCGCCCTTGACGCATAGCCGCCCCTGGTTGGCCGGGTGGTTCGCCATTCCGGTCACGCTGTCGCCGGCGCCGTTCACGGACACACCGCAACCCACGCCGCAGTANGGGCAGGTGGTGTCGGTGGTGTGAATGCGCTCGGCCATGGCTCAGGTACCGGTCCGGTTAAGCGCCACNGGNAGGGGCCGCATCAGCACCTTGTCGCCGTCCAGCTTCACCTCCCAGACCGGCACCGACACNTNGTCCTGCTCCAGGCAGNCNCCGGTGAGCAGGCTGAAGTGCTGCTTATACAGCGGCGAGGCCACCACCAGCTCGCCGTTGACGTCGCCGACGATGCCCCGCGACAGCACGTTGGCGCCGCCGATCGGNTCGTGGTTGCCGATCGCGTAAANCGGNGGCGACTGNTCCGGCAGGTAGAACANCGCCACCTGCTCGCCGTTGATCAGCGCGGCCACGCCGCTGCCGGCCACCAGATCNTCCCGGGTACAAATATGTTGCCANTGCATGGTTGCTCTCCTTCCCTTCGCCGGTTGTTTCAGACGCTGACGGTTTCAATCAGATCGCTGCGCTCGTCCTCGGTGGCGGGNCGGGGCTGGCCNCGCTCGCGCACGAAGCGGATGTCCTGGTCGGGCGTCTCCGCATTGACGAANCTGCGAAAGCGCTTGAGCTTTTGCGGNTCGTCGATGGTGGTGCGCCACTCGCACTGATAGCGCTCGCGGACCACNNCCATCTGCGCTTCCAGNTCGGCGGCGATGCCCAGCGTGTCGTCGATCACCACCTGGCGCAGGTAGTCCAGACCGCCTTCCAGGTTTTCCAGCCACACCGAAGTGCGTTGCAGGCGGTCGGCGGTGCGCACGTAGAACATCAGCACCCGNTCCACCAGNNGCACCAGTTNCTGATCCGAGAGATCGGTGGCGAACAGNTCCGCGTGGCGCGGCCGCATGCCGCCGTTGCCGCACACATACAGGTTCCAGCCGTTCTCGGTGGCGATCACGCCGATGTCCTTGCTTTGCGCTTCGGCGCATTCGCGGGTGCAGCCGGACACCGCGAACTTGAGCTTGTGCGGCGAGCGCAGGCCCTTGTAGCGATGCTCCAGGAAGATCGCCATGCCGACGCTGTCCTGCACGCCGTANCGGCACCAGGTGGAGCCGACGCAGGATTTCACCGTGCGCACCGACTTGCCGTAGGCGTGGCCGGTCTCGAAGCCGGCGTCGATCAGCTCTTCCCAGATCAGCGGCAGTTGTTCCAGACGGGCGCCGAACAGATCGATGCGCTGGCCGCCGGTGATCTTGGTGTAGAGATCGTATTTGCTCGCCACCCGGCCCAGGGTNATCAGNTTTTCCGGNGTGATTTCACCGGCNGGCACCCGCGGCACCACGGAGTAGGTGCCGTCCTTCTGCATGTTGGCCAGGAACACNTCGTTGGTGTCCTGCAGGCCCACGTGCTCGGGTTCGAGNATGTAGTCGTTATGAATGCTGGCCAGAATCGANGCCACCGCCGGCTTGCAGATNTCGCAGCCGAGCCCTTTGCCGTGGGTGTCGCGCACCTCGCGGAAACTCTTCAGGCCGCCCACCAGGATCAGGTGGTAGAGCTCCTGGCGNGAATATTCGAAGTGCTCGCAGAGGTGGTTGTTNACNTCCACNCCGCGCGCTTCCAGCCCGGCGTCGACCACGCTTTTCAACAGCGCGGCGCAACCGCCGCANCCGGTGGANGCCTTGGTGGCGTCCTTGATATCGCCCAGNGANCAGCAGCCGCCGTCCAGCGCNTCGTTGATGGCGCCCTTGGAGACGTTGTGGCAGGAGCAGATGGTGGCGCCGTCCGGCAGCGCGTCGGCGCCCAGCGCCGGCGCCGCGTCACCGGCGGGCAGAATCAACGACGCCGGGTTNTCNGGCANCGGAATGCCGTTAAGCATGTACTGCAGCAGGGTGTCGTAGGCGTCGCAGTCNCCCACCAGCATGGCGCCNAGCACGTACTTCTGGTCCTCGCTGACCACCAGCTTGCGGTAGACGCCGGCCACNTCGTCCTGGAAGCGGTAACAGCGGGCGCCGGCGGTGCGCGCCTGGGCATCGCCCACCGAGCCCACGTCCACGCCCATCAGTTTCAGCTTGGTGCTCATGTCGGCGCCGGTGAANTCGCCGGGCTCGTCGTTGAGCACCGCGGCCACGGTGCGCGCCATGGTGTAGCCNGGCGCCACCAGCCCGAAGATCNGNTTGTTCCANAGCGCGCATTCNCCGATCGCNAAGATCGCCGGGTCCGAGGTGCGNCACTGGTTGTCCACCACGATGCCGCCGCGCTCGCCCAGCTCCAGACCGCTCTGGCGGCCCAGGCTGTCCTGCGGGCGGATGCCGGCGGAGAACACGATCATGTCGGTTTCCAGCGGCGCCTGGCCTTCGAAGTTCATGCGCAGGGTGTGCTGTTCGCCGGCGTCGATCNGCTCGGTTTTCATGCCGGTNTGGATGTGCACGCCGAGCGCTTCCACTTCCTTGCGCAGCAGNGCGCCGCCGGTTTCGTCCAGTTGCACCGGCATCAGTTGCGGCGCGAATTCCACCACATGGGTTTCCAGCCCCAGCAGCCGNAGCGCNTTGGCGGCNTCCAGNCCGAGCAGGCCNCCGCCCACCACNACGCCGCGTTTGGCGTTGCCGGCGCAGCGTTTGATCGCGTCCAGGTCGTCCACGGTGCGGTACACCAGGCAGTTCTCNTGTTCGTGNCCGGGGATCGGCGGCACGAACGGNTAGGANCCGGTGGCCAGNACCAGGGCGTCGTAGTCTTGCCGGACNCCNCCGGCGGTGATCACGGTTTTATTNTCCCGGTCGATCTCCACCACCTCGTCGTTNAGGTGCAGNGTCACCCGGTTGTCCCGGTACCANTGCGCCGGGGACANNCAGAGATCCTCCGGGGTCTGGTCGTCGAACAGCGCGGACAGATGCACCCGGTCGTAGGCGGGNCGGTTCTCGCCGGCGAACACATGGANGGTCCAGGGGCTGGCNTCGCCCNGCTCGACCAGGGTCTTCACCAGGTGGTGACCGACCATNCCGTTGCCGATGATNACCAGGTTGCCCGAGGTGGGAAGTACGGTGTTGTCGTCCGTCATAGCCTTGCCTCCTGTTAAGCCACNTCGACCGAAACATCGGCCGGGGTTGATTCGTCGTCGTCACGGCTNGGGTCCGTGAGCAGNANGTCGCGCAACGCACTGACGTCGCGGTCGNTTTGATGGGTTTGGAAATACCACTGGCTGTGGCGCACATCGCCGACCAGCAGCACGCCGCGCAGGCGNCCGTCTTCGATNATCAGTTTTTTATAGACNCCGGCTTGCGNGTCGCTGAGCCACAGGGTCTGCTGGCCGGCCACCGCCTCCACCTGCCCCATGCTGTGNATGTCNAGGCCGCTGACCTTGAGGCGGGTNACCAGGGAAGGNTCGCNATAGCGGGCGCGTTGGCCCTTGAGCACCCGGGCCAGCACGNCGGCCTGNTCCTGCACCGGNGCCACCAGGCCGTAGGTGTTGCCCTGGAANTCGCAGCATTCGCCCANCGCGTNCACGTGNGGNTCGGANGTACGCAGGGNGCTGTCGACGCGCACGCCNGCGCCNCANTCCAGGCCGGCGGTTTGCGCCAGTTCCCGGTTNGGNGTGATGCCGGTGGCGAACACCACCAGATCGGCGGGCAGCGTTCGCGNCGCNCCGCCCTCTTCCACTNCCACNGCGCTCANCGAGNTGTCNCCGAGAAGACGCTTGGGGTCGCAGCCGGTGCNCACNCGGATACCACGGGCGGCCAGNGCCGCNTNCAACAGGGACGACGCGCNGGCGTCGAGCTGCCGGTTCATCAGTACCGGGCGGCGGTGCACCAGGGTCACGTCGGCGCCCAGACGGCGCAGGCCGACGGCGGCTTCNACNCCCAGCAGGCCGGCGCCGACCACCACCGCGCGGGCGCCGGGGCGCGCCCGGCTCCAGCCGCGCAGACGCACCACGTCGCGCAGGGAACGGAAGCCGCTGACACCGTCCAGCTCCGCTGCCCCGGGCAGCGGCGGCATGGAGGAGCGGGCGCCGGTGGCGATCACCAGGGTGTCGTAGTCGACCCGTTCACCGTCGTCGCAGTACAGGCAGCGGCGCTGCCGGTCGATGCGCGCCACCCGCTTGCCCAGGCTCACCGTCACCCGGCGCGCCCGATACCAGGCGTCATCACGCGGCGTGATCGAGTCCAGGTCGGTCTCTTCGCCGAGCAACGGCGACAGCATGATGCGGTTGTAGTGACGCACCGGTTCGTCGCCGAGCACCCGCACCGACCAGCCGTGGTCGATGCCCAACCGGCTGATCAGGCTTTCCGTGGCCATGCCGTTGCCGACGATCACCAGCCGGCGCCTTGCCTCGGTGCGTTTCATGCGGGTGGCCCGAATCATCGCTGGTTCCCCTCAGGCCCGGCGGCCGAGCCGGTCCACCAGCCCGGCCACCTTGCCCCGTGCCGGCGCCGCCTCGTCGTCGACGGCCGGTTCGCGGGGGATCTCCACCACCTTGCGCTGCTTCTCATAGAGGAAGCGGAGCACCTGCTGACGGAAGTGGTTGTAGTCGCTGTTCTCGGCCAGCGTGACGCGGTTGCGGGGGCGCGGCAGGTCGATGTGGAGCACCTCGCCGATGGTGGCGGCGGGGCCGTTGGTCATCATCACGATGCGGTCGGACAGCAACACCGCTTCGTCCACGTCGTGGGTAATCATCACCACGGTGTTGTTCAGGTCACGCTGAATCTCCATCAGCGAGTCCTGCATGTGCGCCCGGGTGAGCGCGTCCAGGGCGCCGAACGGCTCGTCCATCAGCAGCACCTTGGGGCGCATGGCCAGGGCGCGGGCGATACCGACGCGCTGCTTCATGCCGCCGGACAGTTCGTCCGGGCGTTTGTGCATGGCGTGCTCCATGTGCACCAGCTTCAGGTTCTGCTGAATCCAGTCGCGCATTTCCGCTTTGCCCATGCTGTCGCGGAACACCTGGCGCACCGCCAGCTGCACGTTCTCGAAGGCGGTCAGCCAGGGCAGCAGCGAATGGTTCTGGAACACCACCGCCCGGTCCGGGCCCGGTTCGTTGACCTCCTTGCCGTCGAGGGCGACGCCCCCTTCGGTGGCCTGCAATAGACCGGCGAGAATATTCAGCACCGTGGATTTGCCGCAGCCCGAGTGGCCGATCAGCGACACGAACTCGCCTTTTTTGATGCGCAGCGACAGCTCATCCAGGGCCCGGAAAGGGCCTTCCGGGGTCGGGAAATCGATGCTGATCTTGGAGATGTCGAGATAATTGCTCATCACAAAATTCCTCTCTTAAAACCTGCCGAAGCGGTTCAGCGCAGGTCCGCGGATTTGTCCCAGGACACCAGGCTCTGCACGGCCAGCATCAGACGGTCGAGCAGAAAACCGATGGCGCCGATGGTGATCACCGCCACCATGATGCGGCTCAGCGAATCGGAGCTGCCGTTCTGAAACTGGTCCCAGACGAACTTGCCCAGCCCCGGGCTCTGCGCCAGCATTTCCGCCGCGATCAACACCATCCAGGCGATCCCCAGGGAGGTGCGCAGGCCGGCGAACATCATCGGCATCGCCGACGGCAACACGATGGTGCGCACATGGGTGAGCCAGCCCAGCCGCAGCACCCGGCTCACGTTGTTGAGGTCGTTGTCGACGCCGGCCACGCCCACGGCGGTGTTGATCACCGTCGGCCACAGGCAGCACAGCATCACGGTGACCATGGAGGTAATGAACGACTTCGGCACCAGCGGGTCCTGGCTGACATAGACGGCGCTCACCACCATGGTGACCAACGGCAACCAGGCCAGCGGCGACACCGGCTTGAGCAGTTGAATCACCGGATTGAAGGCGCGGTACAGGGTGTGGCTGAGGCCGATCAGGATGCCCAGCGGAATGGCCAGCAGGGACGCCAGCGCGAAGCCCGCCGTCACCGTCATCAGGCTGGTGAGGATCTGATCGATAAAGGTGGCGCTGCCGGTGTAGGGAAAGATCCGCGGCTGGTAGGACGGATCCACCGCCTGACGCTGGGCGTTGCGCTCACGCTGGCGCTCGTAGAAGGCCTCCTCTTCGCGGCGCTCCGCGGCGTGCTCCTCGAGCAGCGCCCCACCCTGCTGCCACACGTCCAGGGGCCCGGGGAAGGCACCCAATGAGGTATTGATCTGCCCCGCCGCCACGGCCCACAGCATCAGGAAGGCGGCGATGCCGGCCAGGGGCACCAGCAGGGTTTTAGCCAGGGCGCGCAATTGGTCCGCCGGCCGTTCGCCGCGCGCTAGCTTGATCCACGGTTGTAACCAGGTTTGCTGGCTGATCGAAATCATCTCATCACCCTCTTATGCCGGTGCGTTAAAGGCGCTGGTCGCCTTTCAGGCCGATGTCGAACTGCTTCAGGTAGGCGTTGGGCTCGCGGCCGTTGTAGGTCACGCCGTCGATGAACTCGGACTGCGGCGGCTTGAAGCCGTCCTCGCTGTCGAAGTCCGGGAAGTCCGAGGCTTTCATCTTTCCTTCCTGGATCAGCGCCCTGGCCGCCAGTGCGTAGACATCCGGGCGGTACACGTCGCGGGCGGTCTCCATGTACCAGTCGTCGCTTTTCTGCTCGGCGATCTGGCCCCAGCGGCGCATCTGGGTGAGGTACCAGATGGCGTCGGAGTAGTAGGGATAGGTGGCGTTGTGGCGGAAGAACACGTTGAAATCCGGGATCGGCCGTTCGTCGCCCTTCTCGTATTCGAAGGTGCCGGTCATGGAGTTGGCGATGACCGCTTCGTCGGCGCCCACGTATTCGCTTTTGGCGAGGATCCTGACCGCCTCGGGCCGGTTGGCGTTGTCGTCCTCGTCCAGCCACTTGGCGGCGCGGATCAACGCCTTCACCACACGCGCGTGGGTGTTGGGGTATTTCTCCGCCCAGGCCTGGCTGACGCCGAACACTTTCTCCGGATTGTTTTTCCAGATTTCGTAATCGGTGATCACCGGCACGCCCACGCCTTTGAATACCGCCTGCTGGTTCCAGGGCTCGCCGACGCAGTAGCCGTGGATGGTGCCGGCCTCCAGGGTGGCGGGCATCTGCGGCGGCGGCGTCACCGACAGCAGCGCTTCGGCCTGAAGCTGGCCGGAGGTATCGCCCTTATGGGGCGCGTAGTAGCCGGGGTGGATGCCGCCGGCGGCGAGCCAGTAGCGCAGCTCGTAGTTGTGCGTGGAGACCGGGAACACCATGCCCATCTTGAAACGCTCACCGCGATCCCGGTACGCCTTCACCACCGGCTTCAGGGCGCTGGCGCTGATCGGGTGCACCGGCTTGCCGTCGCGGTGCTCGATGTTTTTCTTCATCTCCTCCCACACGGTGTTGGCGACGGTGATGCCGTTGCCGTTCAGATCCATGCTGAAGGCGGTGATGATGTGCGCCTTGGTGCCGAAACCGATGGTGGCGGCCAGCGGCTGACCGGCGAGCATGTGGGCGCCGTCGAGCTGGCCGTCGACGACGCCGTCGAGCAGCACCTTCCAGTTGGCCTGGGCCTCCAGCGACACATACAGCCCTTCGTCCTCGAAGTAGCCTTTTTCATAGGCGATCGCCAACGGCGCCATATCGGTGAGTTTGATAAAACCGAAGGTCAGCTCCGGCTTTTCCGGCCAGCCGACCAGCGGCTTGTCCGCCGCCTTCGCGGCACCCGCGAACGCGGTCAGCGCGAGGGCGGCCAGCACGGCCAGCCACCGTGCGGCGCCGGAACGCGGGCGGGGAGAGATCGAATCGGCGTTGTTCATGGTGCTGCTCCTTTACTATCAACGACGGCGTTCGGGGTCGGCGACGCAAAAAAAAAGCGCCCACCACTTTTCGTGGTGAGCGCCTTCGCTCGGATCAGTCGCCTATTGTCCGAGGCCGGCACCGCCATTGGTTTCCGACCTGTTAACCTTACTCTTAACCTAAGACATTCAACTTCCATGCCAGGTCGGCATCGCGCCCAAAGGCCCGCGTGGCGGGCCCCGGGACGCGGCGGCGACGCGACGCCGTGCGCCAATCCGGTGATCGGACACGGATCATGGCGCGGATTGGTGCAGAAAATTCATGGAACGCAGCTGCCACTCCTCGCCGTCGATAAAGGTATCCGCGCCCATGCCGATGTCCCCCTGGCTGGTAGTCAGGCGCCAGGGCCCGGCATGGACGCCCTCGCCTTTCCAGTCCTGGCCCGGCAACGGGGTGTCGGCCAGGGCCCGGCGGTACAGATCCGGGCGGTAGCACGCCGCCGCCACGGCGGACAGGTCCTGGTCNCCGGGCAACCACCCCCAGCGGGCCATCTGGTTGAGAAACCAGTAGCCGTGGGAGACCCAGGGAAAATTGGCCAGGTAGCGATGAAACACCAGCAGGTCCGGCTCCGGGGCGTCGCCGGTGTCCGGCCGGTAACCGGTGTGGCCCAGCAACGCCGGCGCCAGCGCCCGGCGGTCCACCGGCAGGTATTCCGCCAGCAACGACACCGCCTGCGCCCGGTTACCGTCCAGCCAGGCGCCGGCGCGGTACAAAGCGCGCAGCAAGGCGTCCAGGGTGTCCGGGTTGGCCCGCGCCCAGTCCTCGGTCACCCCCAGCACCTTATTGGGCGCGTTCTGCCAGATGTCCCGGCCGGTGGCCACGCAGCAGCCGATACCGTCCGCCGTGGCCACCGCGTTCCAGGGTTCGCCGGCGAAGAAACCGTGGATGTGCCCGAGCCGCAGGTGATCGACCATCTGCGACGGCGGCAGCACCACCGTGGTGACGTCGCGGTCCGGATCGATGCCGGCGCTGGCCAGCCAGTAGCGCAGCAACAGATTGTGGCTGGAGTATGGGAACACCACCGCCAGAACCAGCGGCGGCAGCTTTTCCAGTTTCCGCTGCTCGATCAGTTGTTTAAGACTGGCGGGGCCCGGGCGGCCGCGCGTGGTGCTCTCAAGCTCCCGGTACAGGGACGTGGACAAGGTCAGGCCGTTGCCGCCCAGGTTCAGCGAATACGGCGCGATCAAGGGTTTCTTCAGGCCGCCCAGCCCCAACGTCGAGGCCATCACCATGGGCGCCAGCATGTGCGCGCCGTCGAACTGACCGACGATCACCTTGTCGCGAATATTGGCCCAGGACACCTCTTCCCGCAGGGTCACGTCCAGGCCCTGGTCCCGGAAGAAGCCCAGTTGAGCGGCGGCCAGCAGCGGCAGGCTGTCGGTGAGCGGCATATAGCCCAGGGTGAGATCGGTCTTCATTGATCACGGGTCCTCTGCGATTTCGGCGCCAGCAGCCCCAGCACCGACACGATGTCGTTGGCCACGTCCACCAGCTTCTGGCTGCGGTCCATGGCCAGCTTGCGCATGGCGTGGTAGGCCTCGTCCTCGTCCATCTGGCGGTGCTGGATCAGCAGCGCCTTGGCTTTATCGATCACCTGCCGGTCGGCGAGCCGGGTGCGGGTTTGTTGCAGCTCATTGCGCAGCGCCTGGAATTCCCGGAAGCGGGCCACCGCCACGTCGACAATGGAGCGCACCCGCTCCGGGTTGAGGCCGTCCACCACGTAAGCGCTGACCCCGGCCCGGATGGCGCGGTCGATGGTATTGCTGTCGCCCTGTTCGGCGAACATGATCACCGGCTTGGGAAGATGCTGGTTGAGCACCGTCATGTGCTCGAGCATGTCCCGGTCCGGCGATTCGATATCCACGATCACCACGTCCGGCTGATGCTCGGCCACCTGNTTCATCAGGCCCTGGGCGCTGGCCATGCGGCAGATCACCTGGAAACCGCAGTCGGTGAGCGCCTGCTCGAGCATGGCCGCCCGGGCCGGGGTATCGTCGACCAGCATCACGCGGGTNTGTTGCGGCTGCTCACTCACGGCTACATCAACCAGCGGTCGAAAGGCAGAACGGACACGGTNTCGCCGGCGGCCACATCGCCGCGCTCCGCCTCCAGGCGGATGAAAGCGTTGGCCCGGGTCACCGACGACANCACCCCGGACCCCTGCGAGCCGGTGGTCGCCACCCGGTGGCCGCCGTCACCGTCGGCGAACAGCACGGCGCGCTGAAAATCGGCGCGNCCGGGCTTCTTGCGCAACGGCGNGNCGGCCCGCGCCGGCACCNGCAACGGCGACTCCNCGGAGCGCTCGCCGGCCAGNTGNCGCAGGGCCGGCAGCGCCANCTGATGAAAGGTCACGGTGGCGGACACCGGNTTNCCCGGCAGGCCCAGNAACAGCGCNTCGCCCAGGGTCCCGAAAGTGAACGGCTTGCCCGGCTTCATGGCCACCTTATAGGCGTCCACNCGGCCGATGCGGTCCAGCACCCGNCGGGTGTGATCCGCCTCGCCCACCGACACGCCGCCGCTGGCGATCACCACATCATGANCNCGNGCNGCGCTCTCCAGCACGGCCTGCANGCGCTCCGGCGTATCCGCGCAAATCCCCAGGTCGGTGATCGCCACATNCAGCCGGCGCAGCATGGCGGTGAGCAGGTAACGGTTACTGTCGTANATCTGGCCCTCGGCGAGCGGNTCNCCGGGCTCGCGCANNTCCGAACCGGTGGACAGCAACGCCACCCGGGGCCGGCGCAGCACNTCCACGGCGCTCANCCCCANCGACGCCAGCAACCCCAGGTCCGCCGGCCGCAGCCGCCGCCCGGCNTCCANCAGNCCGNCNCCCACGGCGATGTCNTCACCGGCGCGGCGGATGTTCTCNCCNGNGCGCGGCGNACGCCNGAGNTGCACCNNGGNGGTGCNGCCCTGCCCNNTNANNTCNCACTCCTCCTGCATGATCACCGCGTCGCACCCGNCNGGNACCAGGGCACCGGTCATAATGCGCACGCACTGCCCCGCCGGCAGCGCCGCCTTGAAGGGCGCC
>FUFK010046107.1_pt1 | contig 19337 bp, 22 predicted proteins | sample 1021851 | NCBI WGS metagenome assembly FUFK01 (sample SAMEA51879418, study PRJEB19060) | metagenome
GTACGAGGAAGGCGACCGCGTCGCCATCGTCCTCGACGGTGGTCAGCAAGGTGGCATGCCCCACCGCCGCTTCCACGGACGAACCGGCTTCATCAAGAAGCGCCAGGGTGTTGCGTGGATTGTCGCCGTCAAGGACGGCAACATGCAGAAGACCGTCATCGCCCGACCGGAGCACCTCCGCCCACTCGAATGAGGGATGCATCATGACCGAAGAAGAAAGATTCCTGGATTTCGCCACCGTGCGNGAGATGCTGTACGACGCCCAAGAACGCCGTGGTTCGCTGAAATACGAGCAAAAGTGGGCGCTTCAACACGCCGAGTGGGCCGCCAGCGACGCCCGCAACGGTGTTCCAACCAAAGCCGAGGTGTTCGAAGAACTCCGAACCAAGTTACTCGAGGTTGAAACCCTCGCCAAGCACTCCGATCTTGCGGCGAAACTGGCCGAGCTCATGCCCGCCACGCCCGACGACGTGAAAGCGGTGTTCGGATCCAAGCGCATCGTCATCGAGGACAGCGAAATTGAGGCTGTGCTCGAAATCGTGCGCCAAGTCATTTGATGCGGTTCGCATCCTCAACGGTGATGTTCGATGTCCGACCCACGGCGAAGGCGCCAAATCAAGACCCCCTCTGGGCCTCGCAAAAAGGAAGGCCCTGACCTCTCCAAGTACCAAATGAGTCCGCCTCCAATGGGTCGCCAAGAAGTGCCGAAGCCGCAACCCAAGCCCGACCCGACGCAACAGCGCCGACAAGGCGGACGTCAACAAAGCGGCCAGCGCCGACAAGGTGGACGCCCGCAAGGCGGTCAGCGTGGTGGCCGAGGCCAGGGGCGCCGAGACCAGCCACGACCCGAACCGGAAGCGCTCAAAGACGAATCGTGGGCTCGCGTGCTCGAACACGACACCAAATCCGGCGTCGCCACGGTCATGGCGGAGAGAACCTTGGCGTTCTGTCGACTGAAAGTAAAAAGCAGCGACGTGCTCAACCTTAACCAGCGCATTTACATCGGGAAAGACCGCACGAAGCGAACCGAGGTCCAGGGCATCTTGGGCATGGCTCACATGGACAAAATGTCCAACATGGCCAAGCAGGACCTTCCCACGCTTGTTCAAACGTTCATCGAGGAACACGGCCAGTACTTCGTCGACGAGTTTTACAACAAAGCAGGACCGATGTCGCTCAAACAGCACTCCTACGAATTGCTGCCCGACGTCGGCCCGGTGAAGGCTCGAAACATGGTCAAAGCCAGAGACCAGGTGGGCAGGTTCGCCTCCATGGACGAACTCAACGCGCTCGCCAAGGTGAAGGGAGCGGAACTGCTCGCCCAGCGGTTTGTTGAAGAGATGGAAGACAAGACCCTGGTGCCTCGCTTGACCGAACTTCTTCTCCCGGTGGAAGCATGAGGGGCGCTCGACGTCTCGTTGATGCTCTGCGATTCAAACAGCCTGCAAAAAAGGCCCTGGGACAGCATTTTCTGGTCCATGACGACGTCCTTGAACACACCGTTGAATGGGCAGAGGTGGACGTTGAAGACCACGTTCTCGAGGTCGGACCCGGGCCGGGCGTGCTGACCGAAGTGCTCCTCGCGAAAGGTTGCAAGGTGACCGCTGTTGAATTGGACGACGGTGCATGCGAGCATTTGCGCTCGGTCTTCGCCTCTGAACTGGACGAAGGACGGCTGGTGCTCATCGAAGGCGATGCGCTCACGGTTCGATGGCCGAACGACATCAGTCGTCTGGTGGCCAACATTCCCTACCAAATCTCATCCCCGCTCATCGATGCGATCACACGACACCACCGAAACCCAACAACAGACCCGCTTCGGGACGTCGTGGTTCTGGTCCAGGAGGAATTCGCTGAACGCGTGGTCATGGAATACGAAAGCGACGTGGGTTCGCTGGGCATGGTCGTGGCCTTGGATTTTGACGTTGACCTTGGTCGTCGCATCCCTCCGCACGCCTTTTCACCGATGCCAAAGGTTCATTCTCGCTTGTTGCGAATGACGCCCCACGACGAGGAGTGGCCCTGTGACCGAAGGCTGCTGGTGCAGATGATCCGCACGGCGTTCGAACAGCGACGAAAGAAACTGAAGAAGACGCTTCAGAAACCGCCACGTCGTCTCGGACGGGTGCCCGGCTGGCACGCAACACGCTGGAAGCGAGCGTACCGTTCCATGGAGCACGACCCGAGGCTTCAACGCCGACCGGAAACGCTCGAACTTGACGAGTGGGCCGAATTGGGNGCGGATTTCTCATCGTGCGAAGAAGAGGCGTGAACGTTCAAAACGGGTCATCTGNATCAGCAGCACGGGGAGAGACTTTTCTTAGGAGTGTCTGCTCGCCTCAACTTGTCGGGGGGACTGGGATGGCAAAGAAGGACACCTATCTTGCGCTGTTGCGTCGAGGAATTGACGACACCACGGCCAACCAACTGGCCGACGCCGGTTTGAAAATCGGCGATTTGAAGAAAATCGACAAAACGATGCTCGTCGAAAACTACGGCCTCAAAGAAGAGATTGCCCAGGGCGTCATTGAAATCATCACGGCAGGACCGCAGTCCCACGGGAAAGAGCGATTTCTGTCCAAGGTCCTCGCCCCGGAGAAGAAGCAGGAGTCCCGCATCGAAGAGATGAAATTTCAGCGAAAACAAAAGGACGTGCTCGCTGAACTCGCCGAACAAAAAGAGCGACTCAAGATTGCAAAGGTCGAAGCGTTCCGCGCTCAGAAGCTCATCATGAATCGGCTTGGAAAGACCGTTGAACTCATCGTCAAACTCGAGAACAACCTTCACGACGAAGGAAAGGACGACCAGAAGGTCAAGATTCGAGACCAGCTCGAAACACGTGGCCTTGAAGCCGCTCGGGACCACGAAATGCTTGAACTTGAGGGCACACCGCAAGACATCGTCGACTTCCGCCGCCAGCATGTGCCCGGGCTGATTCACCACGCCTGCCCCGAGTGCGGCGAGGAGATCGACCCGCGCCAGGCTCGAGACCCTGACCAACCCAATGCGTGGGCGTTCATCTGCTGGGAATGCGAAACGAGTTTCATCCCAGCCCTGGCAACGCAAGTGGAAACCATCCTTGACGAGGAACGCATCGTCATCGACCCCGACAAGCCCCCTCGCAACCCCGTACCTCCCAAGCCCGCCAGCATGGATTTCTCCTCGGTTTCTGACCTCATTCGAAAGGACCTCGAGCAAACCGGCGCGACGGCCGATGAGATGACCCGAGTGGTGGAGGAGAGCGTCGTCGCTGGTGGCCTGATGGACATCAACGATTGGATCGACCAAACGCTCGCCGCCAAGGATTACATTCAGGCGCAAGAGGACCGAGAGGACTTCATTCTGCGCACGGGCGCCGGCGCAACCAAGTTCAACAAGTGGATGAAGAAAGCCGGCCTGTTCTTCAACAAGCAGACCGGTCGATGGACCCGGGAAAAAGCACGCTGAGGTGGAGGGCATGACCGCAAGCCCGGCCAGCCTAACCGCTGATGCAACCCCCGTTGACACCGCGCCACCAACCCCCGTGATTCGATTTCTACGAGGCGCCCACCTGCTCGGTCAATGCGCCGTGAACCCCGGAGAAACCATCGTTGAACACGCCGAGGCTTGCGGAATCACCTTGCCCACCAACTGCACCTCTGGAACGTGTGGAACCTGCATGGTCAGTCTGATTCTCGGCGACGTACCGCTCCCCGAAGAACTCCCCCCCGGTCTTGACGACTGGCTGGTGGAAGAGGGCGCCCGACTGGGTTGCATCGGCAAACCGAGGGGCGACGTGGACATCGACATTCGCCCACCGATTTGAGGGAAGGTCATGTTCGGTACGTGGACTGCAAGCACCTGGGTGATTCTGATCGTCGACGTCATCGCCGTCGTGATCGTTGTTTTGTTTCTCAAGTCGAAGATTCAGCACAAGATCAGGGAAGTGGAGGCCCGCCAAGCCCACGAACGCCTGCAGCAAAAGCGCGCGAATCGAGCCGACGACGAAGCGAAACCACGGCCTTGAACCGCACCGTTTCGCTCGGCCCGATGCTTCAAGAACCCTTGACGCTCCTTCCCCGCCATGTCAGCCGGTCATCAAACGACGACCGGCCCGCTTCCCATCGGTCAGTTCGCTCAACTTGTCCAGCAAACGGTGAAGAACGACCCGCTTTTTCAACATCAGGCCCTGCAGGGAGAGGTCTCTTCGTGGAGCCTTCACAACGGCAACATCTACTTCACCCTCCGAGACGACGACGGGCAAATGGATTGCGTCGTATGGCGCAGCGCCCGATTGAGCGTCGACCCGTCCATCAAAGTCGGCAGCGAGGTGGTCATCATCGGAAGCGTGGACGTATGGCCCAAACGGGGGCGTCTGCAGATCGTGGTGGCTCGAATCCAGCCCGTTCAAACGCTGGGCGCCATGGAGGAAACCAAACGCCAACTCGTTGAGGCGCTTCGAGCCGAGGGGGCGCTGGACATCCCACCGCGACGGTTGCCGTTTCCGCCCAAGCACGTCGCCATCGTGACCGGAGCAGGCTCCGCAGCGCTGTCCGACATGCGGCGATTGATGGCCGATCGGTGGCCTGGCATGCGCACCACCGTCATCGAAGTCCTCGTCCAAGGCGAGCACGCTGCACAAGAAATCGTGCGTGGGCTGGCGGTCACTCGGGCGCTTGCTCGGCCCGACGTAGCGGACCGGCTTGACCTGCCACCCGTGGACGCCGTCATCGTGGGTCGAGGAGGTGGCTCCCCCGAAGACCTCTGGGCGTTCAACCTGGAACCCGTTGCCCGTGCAATCCTCGCAAGCACCGTACCGATCGTTTCGGCGGTGGGTCACGAGCAAGACCTCCTCGTATCCGACCTGGTGGCCGACGTGCGCGCCTCCACTCCGTCCAACGCCGTTGAACGGTTGGTGCCCGAACGGAACGCAGTGGTCCAACTGCTGGACGAACTTGACGACCGGATTGATGGAGCCATGCAGCGTCGCCTTCACGAATGGCGACAGCACCTCACCCTGCTCGCAAACCAGCTTCGCCACGCGCCGGGGCGAGGCATCTACGCTGCAAAAGAACGACTCGGTCAACTCGGCCACCGGCTCGTGCGCAGCATGGACACCACGATGGCGCAACGCCGGCAGCGCCTCGCTCAGATCGAAGCCACCCTCCGGTCAGCCCACCCAAAGCGGGTGCTGGAACGAGGCTATTCAATGGTGCACGACGAACAGGGAGGCGTCGTTTCAACCATCGCCGGCCTCACCGAAGGGCAAACCATCCATCTCCAATTCGCTGACGGCCGAGCGGCCGCCGACGTGCACACATTGGACCACATGGAGGACGAAACATGACCGAAGACACGATGACCTACGATGAAGCCCTGCGACGCCTGGAGGACCTTGTCGCTCAACTCGAGCGAGGCGGGAAAAACCTGGACGAAACCCTTGCGATGTTTGAGGAAGGCACGGCCCTGCTCAAGCGTTGTCAGGACGAATTGGGCGACGTCGAGGGACGATTGGCTGAATTGCGCCTCGACGAGGCCGAAGCCTTGGTCAAGGACGACAACTGAGGGACCACCATGGGGCGCAAGCACGTCGCACTCCAGCGCCGTATCGCTCGCGTCTTGGCCTCGTGGAGTGATCCACACGACACTCGACCCTACCCTGAATTGGAAATCGTTCAAAACGTGGACGTTGCAGAAGACGGCGAGGTGAACCTCACCGTCAAACCGGCTCGCCCACACTGTCCGTGCTGTTTGCTGGATTTGGATGCGCTCCGGAAGCGTTTGTTGGAGGTGAAAGGTGTCTCCTTCGTTCAAATCAGCGTGGTGGACATCCCGGCTGCGCCGAGGTGGACACGGGCCATCAACCGTTGACGTCAACGTGAACACGACGCAGCACAAGGTACGCCGGTACGGACCAACCCAGCACGGAGACCACCCACGCAAGCAGCGAGCCGACGATGGCTCCGTACGCCGGTAGCGACCACATGGCCACGTTGGCGTACACCGCTACGCTGGCACCACCGAGCATCATCGGCCCGGCGGCACCCTGAGGGACGGACGGTCCTTGAGCCAACCACAACGCCACCATGCTCGTGAGGAAGATAGCGGGAAACACGCTTGCAAGACCGGCGAGGAGCGGATGGCCAAGACCGGCCAACCACACCGCAACGCCGATGGCGGTAGCGGCCATCGTGCCCCGTGCAACAAGCACGCTCTTTGAGACCGGGTTGCTGCCCTTTGGCGTGAGGGACGGACGCCGATTGAAAGCCACAGCGGTGATGAACAACGGCACGAAACCGACAAGCGCAAGGGCTCGGTCGCTGAGGTTCGGGGACAACAGACCTCCGACCAGCGTCAGGACAATCGCGCCGAGCAACCCCCAGATCGCCAACGACCCCAGCGACGTCCACAGAAGCGGGCGCGACGCATGGCTGAACCACCTCGGCAGGACCAGCCACGCGCCGAGAAACAGTGCGTTCAGGAGCATGCCCAGCGGCACGATTGCCATGCTTGCCAACAAAGCCTCGTCGCCTCCAGCGAGGTGAATACCGACAGCGGCCGGCACGATCGTGGACGGCACCGTGCCCAACAGGCCACCGACCAAACCGCCCCATTTCTCAATGGCAACCGTCACCGCCGTTGCGACGACGCCGGCCAGCAAAGCAGACGCCAAAATCGACGCCGCCGACACCCTCAACCCTCCAGCCGGCTCAACGCATGCTGCAAGCGTTCGAGGTCGCCCCCCGTCCACTCGTCCACGATTTCCCCGTCCAGGTAAAGGACGTTGAACGGAACAAAATCGACGTGCTTGGTCCACGGATTCAGCGCTCGGTAGGCCTCGCCTTCCGGCGCCCGTAGATTGAGCGTCAGAACGGTGATCGGCCGAGGCGGCGTCCAAGTGGCCAGTCGGGCGTAGAAGGCCTGACAGTCGTCACACGTGGGACGTCCCAAAATCAACAACGTGGGCCGATCAACACCCAGCGTTCGTTCAACGTCCACAAAGACCTCGAGGTCCATGCCATCACTCCGGTGCGTAAGATTGGCTGTCGATGATGTCCTGCAGTTCGATGACCTTCGCGCCGCGGCCGCCGGCGTGTTGGGCCGCTCGCGTCAGACGGGCGCGAACCCACCCCAGCGTCATCATGCCGCGCATGGCGTTGATGGATTCGATGAAGTGAACCGGATTGCTTCCGAGTTGAGCGTGCGTTCGAATGTCTTCTTCGAGGTCTTCGAGAACCTCTGAATACAGATAGAGGAGTTCGTCCAGTGCGTCTTTGGTGACGCCCATGCGTGCGATGCTTTTTGCCATTGACAGCAAGCCGGTTGCCGTGATGACACCGCCGGATTGGCCGGCAAGGAATTCGTCGGCGGCGCTGACCTCCCCCTCCGCTTCGCCGACCTCTTCACCCTCTCCGGGCTTCATGTTCAACAGCGCTCGATCGAGGTGTCGGGGTTTGATGGTGGACACTCGGTCTCGCTCGGCCGCTTCCGCTGCATGGCGCAGCATCTGAGCCAAATGGGTTTCCAAGTGGTCGATGCCGGCTTGTACGGCAGCCGAGCCAACCGAATCCACGTTGCTGATGCGATCGATCATCAACTCGCGGGTCCGATTGTAGTTCAGTCGGCTTCGCCGAGGGTCGTCGAGCGTTTTTCGCTCGGGGTCCTGGGACAGCGTTTCCTCTTCCATTTGAGGCACAAGACGGTCAAGCTCCTCGCACAGCAAGACGACCAAACGCTCCTTCACATCGCCCGAAAGCCGCATGGTGGTGTAGTGCGATGAAACCGCTGCGATGTGGCTGCTGGAGTAAGGCTTGGCGACCATGGTTTCTGTGGAGATTGCGACCAACTTGAATGATGTGGTGCAATTCCTTGGGTCATTCCGTCAGTCCATCGTCTCGACCCATGACCTGGCCGAATTCCCAAGCGTGAAGGCACTCGTGACCTCCGAGGAAACCTCCGGCTTCACGAGAGGGGCCAATGAACGATGCTCCACAAATGGAACAGAACACATGCACGACGAGTTCGTTGCGATAGGTTCCGTTGGGCGTCACTCGCTTGACGATGCGTTTTCCCACGTCGTCCTCATCCCAGTCTTGGGTTTTTTCACAGACCTCGTCGTTGCGTTGTTCCTGGCTCATGCATCCCACTCCATCACCCACGGCAGAGCGCCGTCGGCCGTGATGGGGCGCATCCCCTCTTCGTCGCGAACCCAGGTGTCTTCGCTCCCCACGCTTCCTTCGGCGTACACGACTTTCGGTTCGATGGCCATCGTACCACCAACCGGTAAGGGACGGTCAAATCCCGCAGCGACGACCGGCGATTCGTCCAGTTGCAGTCCGATGGAATGACCGAGGAAACGACTCTGATCGGGCTTGGTTCCCATCAAGTGATCGTCATACCCCAGCTCCACGGCGAGCGCATGTCCTTGATGCCATGCCTGGCTGCAGGGCAGTCCCTGGTCCAGCACGTCCACGACCTCCTCTTTGACCGCAATCATGTCGTCGAGCCGTTGCTGCCAGACATCGCTGAGCTGGCCCGAGACAAAAATACGGGTGGCGTCCACCATGTAGCCGCGATGAGCGTGGACCAAGTCCACGAGGACAGGGTCCCCTGCCTTGACGCGGTTAAATCCTGAGCCCATGCCGCTCAGCGGGTGTGGTCCCGTACCACCAATGGCCGAATCAAAGAACGATGGAACGCCTCCTGCGCGCCCGGCGACAATGACCCCTCGGTCGCACTGAAGTGGATAGCGACGCATCTGAATCGTACCTCCGAAACCTTCGCTCCGACTCACGGCTTCGGCGGCGGCGACCATGTCGAGTTCGCTCATCCCTGCGCCACCCACGGCCTGAACCGCTTCGAACATACGCATTTGCACCGAAGCACCCACGTCCATTTGTTGGAGTTCCCAATCGGATTTGACCTCTCGTTGACGATGGACGATGGGGGTGAGATCGGCGCATTCGCCCAACGAGGAGAGGGCCTGTGCAAACCTCGAGGTGAACGTGCCGGGGGCCTCACCGAATTGAAGGGCAGGGGCCTGGATAACCCCCTTGGCCCGAAGACGGTCGGCAAAGGAGGAGAGGCGGGGAAACGGCTCGATGAGGTGCGGCGCATCGCCTTCGCCGGCTTCCCAGACGGCTCGTTTGAGGGAGCGGCGGACGAACGCCACGGGGCCGTCACCGCCGGCATCAACGCTTCCGCCGGCACCTTTGGCCGGTACGAAAAGCGAACCGTCCTGACGACCGCCAGCGTAGTAATACAAATCGACGGGGTGCTGTATCAGCCCGCCCGGCATGTCGGCCTCCGCCAGCATCTCAGCGAGTCGAGCCTGGCGAGCTTCCAATTCTGAAACGGGAACGCGCCAGTCCTCTCCGTCGGGGCCGGTGATGTCGGATGGAGACCATGAAGTCATGTTCGAAGGTGAACGCCACCCGTTCAAAATCCAATCGGCGGCCGACGTCTCAGAGTTCCAACTCTTCGAGGGATGGGGCGGGGGTGGAGGCCAGTCGAACCTCTGCAATGTCGCAATAATCCGCCGATAAATCAACGCCGAGGTATCGCCGCCCGTGCATCTTTGCCGCTACGCACGTCGTGCCTGAACCGTTGAACGGATCGAGAACCACGTCGCCGGTGAAGGTGTACATTTCGATGCATCGCTTTGGCAACTCCACCGGGAACGGTGCGGGATGATTGACCCGAGATGCTCGCTCTGTTGCAAAGGACCAAATCGACTTGGTGTGTTGAATGAAATCGTCTCGAGGAATCGTGTCCAGCCGGCCCTCCTCTCGCTCCTTTTTACTGCGAGGGAGTTTGTAGTCGCCCTTGGAAAACACGAGCAAGTACTCGTGCACGTCGCGCAGACACGGGTTGGAAGCGGATTGGAACGAGCCCCAAGCGCACGACGACCCGGCACTGGCGGATTTGTCCCAAATGATTTCTCCGCGCATCAGAAAACCGATTTCGTGCATGATGATGTTGATGTGCGAAGAAAGCGGAATGTAGGGTTTGCGACCCAAATTGGCCACGTTGACGACCATGCGTCCACCCGGGGTCAGCACCCTGTAACATTCGGCAAAGACCTCGTGAAGCAACGTCAAGTATTCCTTCAGCGAGAGGTCCTCGTCGTAGTCCTTTGATGCGTTGTAGGGGGGCGAAGTGACGACCAAATGCACGCAGTTGTCAGGCAGCGGTAAGGCACGTGAATCCCCGCACAACACCGTGTTGACGTGTTCGTCTGGAAAGGGAGCCGCCTGGCCGACGTCCCTGCTGCTGACCAACCCCTCGTTGAGGCGGCTGGTGTAGTAAATCGAAGCATCGTGACCTTCTCTTCGCGAGACACCAAACGAGGAGGTGGCGGTCGATGCGCGACGCCGTGCACCCTCCAATGGAGTGCTGTCGTCGGACGCTCCATCGGCCATGTCGGCGAAGGGCGTCGCGGGACTTATCACCTTTCGCGCCCGCTTGGAAAGTTGGACGCGGTTCTTGAGACCTTTTCCAGCGAACCGAAGGCGCCGTCGACGGGCGAGGGATGAAAAACCGAAGGCGTCTGGAGTTGAACAATGGCGAACGTCCTGACCCTGGACGATGTCAACGTGGACGGCAAGACCGTGCTTCTCCGCGTGGACATCAACAGCCCTCTGGACCCCGGGACGAAGGCCTTTCTCGACGACACCAGAATTCGAGCCATCCTTCCAACCCTACAGCGGTTGGTTCGAGCAAAAGTCATCCTCCTTGCGCATCAATCTCGACCCGGCAAGGACGACTTCACCAGCACGTTGGGTCATGCGCGTGAGTTGGGTCGCCTCTTGGGTCGTCAAGTGAAATGGGTGAACGACATCCACGGCCCAAAAGCCATGGAAGCCATCGAACAGCTCGAAATTGGACAACTTCTGATGCTCAACAACGTCCGAATGGACGAGGAAGAGGTCACGGTGAAAGGGGATTTCACCGCCATGGGGGAGACCCATCTGGTTCAACGACTGGCCAGTGTGGCCGACCTGTTCGTCAACGATGCCTTCGCATGCGCCCATCGATCAACACCGTCCATCGTCGGATTCACCGGTTTGCTGCCTTGCGTGGCAGGCGAGCTGATGGGTAATGAACTCAGGAAACTCGACCACGCGCTCGAAACCCCAGAACGTCCGTGTTTAGCGGTGCTGGGCGGCGTAAAGGTTGACGATTCGGTCCAGGTTGCCGACAACATGCTGCGCAACGGCATCGCCGATGAATTGTGGCCCACCGGCGGGGTTGCAAACCTCATGCTGGATTTGGCGGGTTTTGACATCGGTGAACCCAACCGAGCCTTCCTGAAGAAAGAGCTCGGAAAAAACTGGGCCACGACCGTTCATCAGGCCCAGTCCCTCATTCACGACCACGGCGACAAGATTCACCTGCCCGTGGATTTAGCAGCAAACATCGAAGGCAACCGCGTTGACATCCCGCTGGATGACTTCCCGATTGAAGCACCCTTCTGGGACATCGGCATCAAGTCCGTTTTCCACCTTTCAGCAGCCATTCGCAGAGCGGGGACCATCATTCTCAACGGGCCCTCAGGCGTGTTCGAGAACCCCGACTTCGCACTCGGCACGATCGAGATGCTCAACGCCTGCGCAGAGTCCGATGGCTACGCTGTGATGGGGGGCGGCCACACGGCGACCCTTGTGGCTCAGCGCGGCCTGGCCAACAAGATGGGGCACGTTTCAACGGGCGGTGGCGCCTGCTTGGATTACATCGCAGGTCGCCCGCTGCCGGCCGTGGTGAGCCTCGAACAAAGCGCCGTTGCGTTCGGCATCGACATCACCTCTGCCGAACGCAAGGTGTAGAGGAGCCACTGGGGAGACTCGAACTCCCGACCTTCTGATTACGAATCAGATGCTCTACCAACTAAGCCACAGTGGCGACAGGTTCCCGGCGGCGACAATCAAACATAAGCCCCTCGGTGTGAACCTCAGCGTTCATGAATCATGGCGAGCACGGCCGACCATGAGCGATGCACCCGTCAGGTATCGCGACACGGTGCTCTACGACCACGGGGGCCGGAAGGTGACCGGGAGCGTACTGCTGCATTCGGACGGTTCGTGGTCGGCCTCCAACGGGGACGAGGACGTGCTGGAGGACATCGACGGTTCCAAGCGATTGATCACCCGAAGTTTTCAGAATTGGCACACGCATTTGGCCATGCAACTCAACGCCCGAGATTTCAGTGACGGCTTTCCCCTTCATCGCTGGCTCAACGAAGCCATCTTCCCCACCGAGGCCCGAATCACGCCGGACTACGTGCGCATGGGAAGCCGCTGTGCGGCTGCCGAAATGATTCGCACGGGCAGTTCCTTCGCTGCAGACATGTATTTTTTCCCAAGCGTGACGGGTGAGGTGCTGACGCAGGCCGGACTTCGCGGTCTCGTTGGAGGGCCCGTGAGCGATGCGGCCCTCCCGAGCCACCCCGACGCCGCCTCTGCACTTGACGAGTTGGACGGGTTGCTGTCCTCGAACAGCGAAGACGACCTCGTGCAGTACGCCATTGCAACGCACTCGGTGTACTTGTGCAGCGAAGACACGCTGCGTCGAGCCTCCGAGCTGGCTGAAAAGCGCAAAGGACGGCTTCACATCCACGTCAGCGAAACCCGAAAGGAAATTGCGGACTGCCACGCCAAAACGGGACTCTACCCGGTGGAGTACCTCGACAGCATCGACTTCTTCCAGCCCGGCACGGTCTGCGCACACGCCTCGTGGGTCAAGAAAAACGAGATCCGCATCATGAAGCATCACGAAGCGACGGCGGTGCACTGCCCGTCGTCCAACATGAAGTTGGCCTGCGGTGGGACGCTCTCCCTTCCGGCCTACCGGGACGCTGGCGTTGACGTCCGCCTGGGGACCGACGGTGCGGCCTCCTCAGGCAACGGCTTGAACATGCAGGCTGAGGCCCGCTTGGCCGCTCTGGTCCAACGGCACGACCACTGGGACCCCACCCTGCTGCCAGCGGTTGACGCCATGGATTTGGCCACCAAAGGCAGCCGGGATTGGGCGGTTTGGGACCTCGACGACGTGCGAATGCGACCTCAGGGGAGAGCCAACAATCGCCATCTTGCGAACCTGATTTTCAACGGTGCTGACTGCGTGGACCTTTGGGTCAACGGTACGGCTCTTCGGCGAAACGGGACGACGTTGACCATCGACGAGCACGCCGTGCTCGACGAAATTGATGAGGCGGTGGCCACGTACTACGAAGGCGTGGAATGATCACTCCATGCGCGTGTAGGCCAGACCGCCTACACCAACCAGAGCGAACAGGAAGTAGGCCACAAAGCTCGCTTGAAGATGAACCGAGTAGGTCAGGTTCACATCGGTGCCAGCAGGGAGTCCTTCGTCCATGGTCCCGATGCCTGCGAAGTGAACGCCTGGCTCAACCGTCCAAGAAAAGCCGGCATCTCCGTCGGTTCCTGCGGCCAACATGTCGGAGTCGTACGGGGTGCAAGCGGTCGTGGAACCACCGTTGACAAGTCCGATGGGAATTGACTCACAACGGTCCTTTTCGTCTTCATCGACAATGACGACGTAAATGTCATTTCGATCCCACGTCAACGTCAGTTCCGCCGAAATGAACGTCGCAAGACCGTTTTCCGGAAGTGCCTCGTCGCCAAAGAACGTCTTCTCAGGCACGTTTGGAGTCGGAACGTCGTTGACCTCTCCGTCAAGGGTCAGGCCGATCGTTCCCAGAAGAACCAACACAACGGCAGCGGCGACCAACCCGTAGCCAATCTTCTCTTGTTTCCTCATGCTCAGTCACCACCGAGGAGTTCAAAACGGCCGTGCAGCGTCAGTCATCGTCCGACTTTCGCTTCACGGTTCGGCGCTTCACCGGTGCCTTTCGTGGGGCAGCACGACGGCCGACTTTGCGCACGGGACGCTTCTTTGGCTCGTCGTCGTCGTCGTCGTCGTCGTCATCGTCGTCGTCATCGTCGTCATCGTCATCGTCATCGTCGTCTTCTGGCAGGTCAACGACCTTCTTCTTTCGGCGGCGTTCCTTGCGCTGAACGATGTTGATGGCGAACGGATCGTCGTCATCGTCGTCAGGTTCCGCAGATTTCGTTTCCTCTTCCTTGGCGGGCTCAGAAGCACTGCCGGTTCCGGTGACGGCGTCCATGTCAAGGTCCTGGCTTGTGCCGATGAACTCAGCCATCCATGATTCATCGTCCTCATCGTCGTCGCCTCGCTTCTTCCTCGGTCCGGACATGCTCGTCTGGACGATCAAGAGCGACACGATGATGGCCAGCAGATTCACGGCTGCAATGGCCCAAACGACCACGTAGGGTGGGTCGCTGAACGAAGGCGTGATGACCTCGGGTTCAGGGACGGGTGCAAGGCCTTCATCGACCACGCAACGGACGGTTCCGTTGATGTCGTTCACGCACGTGTCGACCATGAATTGGACGCTGCTCTGGACCTCGTTGCCGGCGCCGTCCGTGGCTCGAATGCTGAGCCGATGAATGCCTTCATCGAAGTTGCCCGTGGAAACATCCATGTCTGCTGTCAGGGTTCGGTTGTTCTGGTCAAGGTAGGTGATGCCGGTGAGGTCAGCCCATGGAGTGGACTGGGACGTTCCCGTTGTACCTCCATAGTGATACGTGAATCGATACTGGAAAGACGTGATGACAACGTCGTCTTCAACACCCGCCAGGACGTTGATTTTATCTCCGTAGAGGTACTTTGATCCGTCGCTGTACGGCGTTGGAGAAAAGACATCGATGGAAGGCAAGCGCGCGTCAATGGAAAGATGGTTCCACGTCTGGTTGACCTCGTTGTTGGATTCATCTTCCATAACAACGGAAATTTCCATGTCGCCTGCGTTGGAGTTTGAGGAGACGCTGAAATCGTAGGTGTAGAGGGGTCCGAGGTCGTCGTTGCCTTGGTTGTTGTTGAGCATGGTAAGCGGCTCGTCCTCCCCGGTTAGCACGCCTCCGCTCAAGGTGACCATGCGGATGGTGGGGGTCGTTCCCAAATCTTCGTTCACCTGAACTCTGATGCTGTACTGGCCGGCCACCAGCGTGGTGCTGTCGTAGATCATTCCGTCTTCGTCGTAAACGGTGAGCTCTGCAGAGGGCAGCAAGGTGTCTTCAGCGACCTTGAAGGCATTTCCACCAAACCCAGCGAAGATTTCACCGTTGAAATTCCCCCATTCGTCGGTGATGGTGACGGCGTACCAAACGTTCCGGTCGACGTTGGGCGGAATGTCAAATTCTCGGGTGATGGTGTCGCTCATGATGGTGGTTGCGTCGATGTCCAAAAGAACCGATTCCCATCCGTCGCTTTCAACGGTGCTGATGTCGTTTTCATCGATGCCAAACGGATCGCCGTAGTGTCGCCAAATGGAATACGACTCGTTGTTTTCATCCTCGTTGAACCACTCGAGCGTGACCTGGTTTGACGAACCGATGGAGAAGGCATTTTTGATGCGGGGCGGTGTGGAGGCGCGGGTGTCTTCAAACGGCACTTGGAAATAGTTCTGAACCAACCCCGTGTAGTGGTACGTTCCGTTGATGTTGCCGTACAGGGCTTCGGAAGTCACGAAATAAAACGAATTTGTTCGGTNTTCGTCATCGGGGACTTCAACGTCGTAATACCCGATTCCGTCGCCCACCGTTCCAAGGTAATTCATCGTCTCGTTCTCTACAAATTGCGGGCCCGACACACGGTAGGTTGTATGCCAAATGTGGTAGATTTCGCCTTCAACGCCCAGCTGGTCGCTCCAGGTCACTCGCGTGGTGCGGTCGCCGATGAATTCTGCGTGCACGTTGGTGGGTTCGGCAACCCATCCGTAAAACGCGTTTTCTTCGATGGCGTTCGTGCAGGAGTCACCCGTGGTGTTTGTGTTGATGACGCCCGTCTCATCGACGGTGACCACGCAGTAGTAGGAGTAGCCCAAGAAGCCTTGAGGAACCGACACCGTGTAGGCGTTGATGCCTTCAAGAATCCCTTCAACGATGAGGCTAACGTCGTCGCGAAGAATGGTCGCAAACGGCTGGTCCGACCGGTAAACGCGGTACGTTTCGCCCGTTTCAGCAGCCACATCGCCCCAAGAGATGGCGGTGGTCCCGGTACCGTCGGCGTTGGAGGTGAACAGCGCTCCGAGCAAAATCGGTTGGTCCGGTGGTCGGTTGTCTTCAACCAACGGTTCCGTCATTGTGTTTTGACCGACGAATCGAATGTCCTCGTACGCCTCCCCCGTCTCGGTGTAATTGGGCAACAGGTACGTGATGGAATAGTAACTCGTTCGTTCCGTGTTCGCAGGAACGTCGACAACGTACGTGGTTTCGTCGGCGTCCAGGACGGCGATGGGGGTCTCCTGAGAGACGAGGTAGGTCCCGAGTTCCCGTGTGACCTGGTAGTCCGTTCGCCAAACACGAATCTGGAGGGCGTCAGGTCCGGTGTCGGGGAGCACGTTGTTGATGGAATTGTAGTTCAGCCACGTCAAGGTGGTCTGGCTGGTGGCTGCATCGAAGACCCACGAAATCATGAACGGCGTGAAAACACTGCGTGTCATTTCGATCACGGGTTCGTAGATTTGTGAACCGTTGAAGAGAAGTTCAGCGGCTTCCGTGCCGTTGGCCAGCAGGGTCGTGATGGCGTAGTGATAACTTCCGTTGGTGCCGGGTTCCACAGGGTAGTTGTAGGTGTGACCTGGATGCGTACCTCCTTGGCAGTTGAACGGATTTCCACCCGCTGTGCCAGCGTCGCAGGCGTCAACTTCGGCGAAGGGTTCGAGGGAACCAAGGTTGGCCGCGTCGATGGGCGCAGAATGGCGGTAGAGGCGATACGTGGCGCTGAACAAGCCCTGCAGCTCGGAACCGGCCGTCGCGATGTTGTCCCACGTGATGAGGGTCGTCTCGGATTCGCTGTTGAACACCGCCTGAATGTTTTGGGCCTGCAGATTTTCGGGAACCCCTTCGCTCTCGGCGTGCACGTGACCCAGCGGAGTCAACGCGAGAAGCATGATTGCGGCGAGGATGACGGCGCGCAGACCACCGTTTTGTTCAGCCTTTGGGCTACCCATCAGGTTACATGTCGNCTTCGTCCGTTATGACTATGTCGCTTCAAACAGGGGAAAACAGGCCATCAACGAAGCGAACATGAACGGCCAGGCAGGGCACCTGAGACCTATTTTTTCGGCTCGGGCTGGGGCAGCGGGTCCTCAATGTCCAGGCGTTGGATTTCGCCCTTTGCTTGAAGAAAACGAACGCTGAACGTCCACGCTCCACCGATGGCAGAAACGAAGACGATCAAACTCAACGGATTCACCTGGATGTGGTCAAACCACCCGGGGTAGGTTGCGTCAATGGACCATCCTGCCAGCAACATGACGCCCATGACGATCAGAGAGAGGAGGGTCAACACGGTGCGGTCCGCACGTGAGAAGCCTCGATAGTTCCTCGAACCAGCCACCGCTTGGGCTTGCGTTCCCATGTACGAGCCCATCAGGGTCAGGAACGCTGCTGCAAAACCGAGCGTCATGTCGCCCACGAAAACCGACGCGCTGATGCAGACCACCCAAACGGCGTCGAGCACCCTGTCAAGGGTATGGTCGAGGTAGTCTCCCCACCTCGTCACCTCACCCTTTGCGCGGGCCAGGGCCCCGTCAAGACCGTCAAAGAGCATGGCCAAAGCGATGCTCAGTGCCCCGCCCAGCAGCCACCAACCCCCGGCCGCTTGGTCGGGAGCGTGCATGGCCAAGAGGCCGCCGGCAACACCGAACGGCAGGGCCATCCACGTCACGGTTGCCGGAGAGAAACCTGAAAACGCGTTCAGGACCGGTTGAAGCCCAGCCTCCCACCGTTTTCGCATCTTTTCCAGCGCCATACGGCGACCATCCCCGAGAAGGTGTTATGGTTTGTGGAACCAAAGCAACTCAATTTGACGATTCCGCCAACCAGTCGATGGCTGCGGCGGCTTGCTCCGCCGTGGACGGACCCGAAAGCCCTGCCTCAACCCACGCCGAGATGCGCTCGACAAGTTCGGCGATGGTCATCGAGCCGGCGTCCAGTTCAAGCAGGGGGCGTTCGATTTCAAACTCCATGAGTTCGGACCAGTGCCCTGCCAACATCTCCCACTCAACGTTCGCCCGAACCTTCCCTTCGGCGTACCCTCGCTCGAGGAGGCGCTGCTCGAGTTGAGCGGGTGGGCAACGCAGCAAAACGATGCCGTCAGCATCCAACAGATGCGCCAGATGCCCGTCGACCAACCATCGTCCTTCGACCGGTGGCGACCATGCGTCAGCCAGCCGATGCACGTCGATGGGGGCCGCATCGTCCTTCTCATCCATCGAATCAATGCACCCGTGCTGTCGGGCGAGATCGGCCAAGGAAAGGACCGACCATCCATGAAGAGCCAATTCGGCGCACAGGTGGGTCTTCCCCGTCCCGGGGGTCCCCGACACGGCCAGAACGCACGACGGTCCCATGCCGTGGAGGCTGCGGTGATGGTCAATAAACGAAGACGGTGGAGGCGTCAGAAAGGCAAAGGCATCATAGCCTCGGTGGTGGTCAGCGAACCGGTACCATGTTCGGGATGCAGGACCCTTCGCAGACCCTGCATCAGATTGAACGGTACATGGCGGAAGGGCGATTGGAACTTTCCGAAGTGATGGCAACCCAGTTTTGCGACATGATGCTGGCCAGGAAAAAACGGGAGCCACAGGATCAAATCTTCCTCCTGAAAGGTCTGCGATTGATGTGCGATGTGTACCTCATGCGCGACAAAGCCGACCAGAGCCTCACCAGCATCAAGCGAATGCACAGCGAGCGCAAAGCCCTGGTGAAACTTCTGAAGAAGCATGCTCCACAGATGCTGGACTCGATGCAACCCGAACACGAAGATCACCTGCGCGCGGGCCGCCTTTACGCAGCAGCGGGGAAGGCCCGTGCGGCCACGAAATCCTTTGCACGATGCGAACGATTGTCGCCCGGCCATCTTGCGGCAGCGCACACGGCCGTTGATGCCGTGCCCACGAAAGCGCATGCTGAACGGTTGCTCAACGCCGTTGATTCAGCCGGTGAGGTGATTCTTGCCAACGGCCGGTTCCAGCTCGAACCGATGGGTTCTCCGCCCGTGTCACTCGACACGGTTCTGGCGTCGCTCGAACGGGCTGCTGCGTCTGTCCCAGCACTTGCGGACCGATGTCGGCGTGAGCGGCAGCGTCTGGACGACCAACGCGCCGCCATCGTTGCTGGGGAACAGGCGGCGAACGCACGGTTGCAGTCCGCACTTGACAGTCTGCAACCCAAGCACGATTACTACCAGTACGGTTGATGGTAGCGAGGGATGGATTTGAACCATCGATCTCCGGGTTATGAGCCCGACGG
>FUFK010066590.1_pt1 | contig 19333 bp, 17 predicted proteins | sample 1021851 | NCBI WGS metagenome assembly FUFK01 (sample SAMEA51879418, study PRJEB19060) | metagenome
CCCGCGATAATAGCGCTTTTCGCTGGTACGCGCGCTTTGGGAATAAACCAATACATACCAATGAAGCCTGCAACGGTAATGCCGAGCGACACCATCTGCACCCAAAACGACCAATCGATACCATACCCAGCTATTTGACGATTTAGAAAGCTCAAGCTTTGCACCGCGCTTGAGACGATAAAAGCCGTTCCTAACACTAAGGGTCCTAAGGTGATAATCGTCCAATAGCGCAGCAGACTTTTGAGACCGCCCGAACGTTCATCGACGCGCCAAATCTGATTAAAAGCGCGCTCGATAGTGGTCAAAGTCATGATAGTCGTGACAAATAAAATCGTGACACCGATAGCGGTCAAGTTAGTCGACTTTTCGGCAAAATTATTGATGTATTCACTGACTTGCAGGCTCGATTGCGGCAGCAAGTTACTATATATCACCTCGTATATCTGCGCGCGGGCAGAAGCTAGCGCCGGCACTGAAGACAAAATCATCAGCAATACCGTTACGATAGGCACAATCGATAACATGGTTGTGTAGGTCAAAGAGGCCGCTTTTTGCTGGCAATTATCTTCGAAGAAGTGACGAACCAAAAACCGAGTAAACTTAAACCAACGCTGCTGCAAAAAAGGGAGTTTTTGAGTTAATTTTTCCATACTGACCATGTAGAAAGATAGAGGTGAGAATAGTGTAACAAAATGTCCTAGCGTCAGTTGCCACTTATTTGTGTCAAAATGCTAGGCAATACTCGCCGGTTTGCATGTCAGTCAACGACTCGGGCATAATGTAGCCTGCAATTCTATCGTTTCGACAAGTATCAGCCAAAAGGAAGCTTTGCCAATGAGTCAGATTGATCCCTATGTATTAGTGCTATATTACTCAAGTCATGGCACCACGAACGTTTTAGCTTATGCCATTGCTCAGGGGATAGAAGATGCCGGGATGACCGCGCGTATTCGTACGGTGCCGACGGTGGCAGCTGAGACGACTGCAAGCAAAGCGGCAATACCGGATGAGGGCGACCTGTATTGTACTATGGACGATCTCAAGAACTGCGCTGGATTGGCCTTAGGCAGTCCGACGCATTTTGGTAATATGGCTGCCCCCATGAAATACTTCTGGGATAATACAGTGACCTTATGGCTGGCAGGTAATCTACAAAACAAACCTGCATCCGTATTTACCGCAACCGGTTCTATGCATGGCGGTCAAGAGACGACACTACTGACGATGATGTTGCCACTTATGCATCATGGCATGATGATCGTAGGCTTGCCTTATGGTGAGGCGGCGCTCAATCGCACCCAGCGCGGTGGCACGCCTTATGGTGCAAGCCATGTCAGCGGCGCCGCCCATGATCAGCCTATAACCGATGATGAGCGCGAACTGGCCATTGCTCAAGGTCACAGGCTAGCCATTACCGCCCAAGCGCTGTCGCAAGCAAACTGGAAGCGCTAGAGGCTAAGAGCTTATGAGCTCATAGACAAAAAGCTAAACGAAAAACGTGCTATAAATTAGGAAACTACCGCCGCTAATGTCCACAACTTCTACGCCTTCTAAGCAAACATCCGGCCCTAAACCCGCTAAATCCGTCAAGCCAAAAAAGCCTATTGCGCCTATGCAGCAGCGCTTGCTGCTAACTTGGCTAGTGTGGCTAGTGTATCGGCTATTAGTGCTGCCGATATTTATTAGTCTGTTTAATCCGAGCAATCCCGATATTATTGGCGGCATCGCTTGGTATGGCTTATGGCTGATACCGGCCTTTATTATCACCCCTGTCATATTACGCGGGCGCTCTCCTTATATGTTATTGGTCAGCAGCATGTTGACCTTAGTGTATCTAGGCGCTAGCGGCGTCGTATTATTCACGCGCTTTTATGGGACCAGTTGGACAGAGATTTTGGTTTATGGGCTTGATTTTGCTTTATTATTTGCAATCAATGTTTGGTTGTTTATCCTGCTCAAGCGCTTACCTTCGATGAATAAAGTACAAAAATAGCGGCATGTTTTGACATAAAAAAGCGGCGCTCTACTATTTATAGAGCGCCGCTTTTCGTTTTGTACCTTCTTGTTTTGTACTTTTTAGCTTTGGAGCTGTTAGTTTTGCAGCTTAGAGCTTAGAGCTTAGAGCTTAGAGCTTAGAGCTTAAAGCTTAAATGCATTACCATTTAACGCACTTTTTTTAACTCTAAGTCCATCTTTTTACCATCGTTAATCTGACTGACTTTTACAGGCAGATAATCTAGGCTTGGTGCAAGCCAAAAGCTGGTTGAGCGATCGCTATCATCATGGATACGATCCACTCGTACCGTATCAAACGTACCCGCTGGTACAGTGACTTTTGTATTGCCTACCTTTTTAAACGGCGTTTTTTCTACTTTGTCTTTTTTGGCCATGTAGTAGTTGCCCGAGAATTTGCCATTTAACAAGTCTTGACGAATTTGCACTTCTAAACTCAAATCATCAAACGCTTGCTGCGCCATATTTGACGTTGTGGTTTTGCCTTTATAGCTACTCGTGACCTTTTTACCTGCCGAATCAAAACTTAGATTATGCGTACGTCCAATACCTAAGAGCTTATAAGTGGTGCTCGCCTTAGAAGGTGTGACATTGTTGCCCATAATAGTAAAGGTACTACTTTGCGATGCACTTGCAACGCCGGCCACGCGAGCTTTCACATTATAGTTCCAAGTATTGCCTGATTTTTTGAGGGTACGAGTCGCGTTACCTTTGTATTTATTTTCAACAGTAAAACTATAATCAGCGGTCGAAGGCTGAATGGTTTTGGCGCTAGCCAGAGTAGGGGCGGTCATAGATAAAGCTCCGATAGCAGCGATACTAGCGCCTGTTATTAGCGTAGTACGTCGTTTGTTGTTGCGTTGTTGCGTATTAATGGCAGTTAAAGAAGATAATACAGTCATGGATATTCCTTGATAAGTATACCGCTAATGAGTGGCAAGATTTTTATAATTTAACTTTCGATTGTTCGAGTTCTAGTGGTTTAACTTTTAATGATTCATTTTTAACGATTCAACTTTTCATGTTTCGACTTTTAATGATTCGACTTTTAATGATTCGATGGTGGCCGCTCAGTAGCTATTAGTGTTTCTTTGTTATAGCTGATCCACTTTAAAACCGATACAGTGCTACTGGGATGAATTTTGTGCAGCATCGAAAAGTGCAAAGCACACAGCAAGCAAGGAAAATTTGTACCAGTAGCACGGCAATATTAATGTATCGATTTTATTTCGAATTGACTATAGCACTAGATTGTCAGCTACTATAATGGTCATACCTTGTTACATTTTCAAGGTTTGCCCTTTGGGTAGACGTCTAGCTCTTGTAGTTGATGTTACCCAAAACAGGACAGCATTTAGGCTTAGTAACATCCTGTCAGCAAGCTTGCTGTTAACTTGGGATAAACCCTTTTTTATCTGCATTATTCTTGTAAATTTTTGGCCCACGCCCTTGAAGCGATATGCCTATGCCCCCACTTTTTGAAACAAGCTCGAAGCTTATTATTGAAGCGAGTCTATAATAGTGCGCCCATAGCGTAGTCAAAAACAAAAGCTGGACGGCGCTGCTATTATTGGACTGACATGGAACCTTTTATTCAAACAACTTTTGGAGTCCTAACGATGAATATTCGTCCTTTACATGATCGTATTGTCGTACGCCGCATAGAAGAAGAAACCAAAACGGCTGGTGGCATTTTATTACCAGGTTCAGCGCAAGAAAAACCATCACANGGTGAGATCCTAGCGACGGGTAACGGTCAGGTTCGTGACAACGGTGAAGTCCGCACTTTGGATGTTAAAGTCGGCGATAAAGTTTTGTTCGGTCAATATGCTGGTCAAACCGTAAAAGTTGACGGCGAAGAGCTACTGATTATGAAAGAGTCTGATGTATTGGGTGTACTAGAAGGTTAATTTTAAACCTCTTATACCCGATTTACTTATATAAAACCTTTTTAAACATTAACAAAAATAATATTGGAGTAATTTGACATGGCAAAAGACGTAAAGTTTGGCATTGATGCTCGCACGCAAATGATGGACGGTGTCAACGTTCTAGCAAACGCAGTACGAGTCACTCTAGGACCTAAAGGTCGTAACGTGGTAATCGATAAGTCTTTTGGCGCACCGACCATTACTAAAGATGGTGTTTCGGTTGCCAAAGAGATCGAGCTTGAAAATAAGTTTGAGAACATGGGCGCGCAGCTCGTTCGCGAAGTCGCTAGCCGCACCAACGACGTTGCCGGTGACGGTACTACGACAGCGACAGTATTGGCTCAGTCTATCCTGCAAGAAGGCATGAAGTCAGTCGCTGCCGGCATGAACCCTATGGATCTCAAACGCGGTATCGACAAAGCGGTACGCGCGGCAGTTGAGCAGATTCATCAGTTATCAACGCCAGCGGACGACTCAAAAGCTATTGCNCAAGTNGGTTCTATCTCAGCGAACTCAGATACCAAAATCGGTGAGCTTATCGCGCAAGCGATGGAAAAAGTCGGTAAGCAAGGCGTTATCACTGTCGAGGAAGGCTCAAGCTTTGAGGACACTCTAGAAGTGGTCGAAGGTATGCAGTTTGACCGTGGTTATATCAGCCCATATTTTGCTAATAAGCAAGATAGCTTAACTGCTGAATTTGAAAACCCATATATCTTATTGGTTGACAAAAAAATCGGCAACATCCGCGAAATCGTGCCATTACTTGAGCAAGTCATGCAGCAGAGCAAGCCACTGCTTATCATCGCTGAAGATGTTGAAAACGAAGCCTTAGCGACCTTAGTTGTCAACAACATGCGCGGCGGCCTAAAAACTTGTGCCGTAAAAGCACCAGGTTTTGGCGATCGCCGTAAAGCGATGCTACAAGATATCGCTATCTTGACTGGCGGTACGGTCATCTCAGAAGAGATTGGCCTAAGCCTAGAAGAAGCGACTCTTGAGCAGCTCGGTACTGCCAAAAAAGTCACTGTCGGTAAAGAAAACACCGTCATCGTTAATGGTGCAGGCGAAACCACAGCTATCAACGAGCGTGTTGACTCTATTCAGCGTCAAGTGGAAGAGTCTACCTCTGACTATGATAAAGAAAAGCTACAAGAGCGCATGGCAAAACTTGCTGGCGGCGTAGCAGTTATCAAAGTTGGCGCGGCAACTGAAACTGAGATGAAAGAGAAAAAAGATCGCGTTGATGATGCGCTACATGCCACTCGCGCGGCTGTCGAAGAAGGCGTCGTTCCTGGCGGCGGTGTTGCACTCGTTCGTGCGATGAACGCTTTATCTGAGCTAAAAGGCGATAACGATGACCAAGACGCGGGTATCAATATCCTACGCCGCGCGATGGAAGCGCCGCTACGTCAAATCGTGACTAACTCTGGCGAAGAAGCGTCAGTCGTCGTCAACGAAGTCAAGAGCGGTAGCGGTAACTACGGTTACAACGCAGCATCTAGCGAATACGGTGATATGCTACAGATGGGTATCTTAGACCCTGCTAAAGTATCGCGCTCAGCGCTAGAAAACGCAGCTTCTGTTGCAGGTCTCATGCTGACGACTGAAGCGATGATCACTGATCTACCACAAAGCGATGACGGCATGGGTGCTATGCCTGCTGGCGCTGGTGGTGGAATGGGCGGCATGGGTGGAATGGGCGGCATGATGTAATCAGCCCTTTGACCTGTACTGCTTAGTACTGTAGCTTTTACGCTATAGTACGCAGGAAATAAAACCCCGATAGGCGAGAGCTTATCGGGGTTTTTTGTCCTTATTTAATTCGCTACAAATTAAGAATTTACCTCATCTCTTCTAAACGTCCAAGTGTTATCGTCAGACAGCTCATCGACATAATAATAACCTGCCAAATCAAACTTTTTGAGTTGTTCCGCTTTGGTCAGCTTATTGTCCGCGGCATATTTCACCATCAGTCCGCGCGCTTTTTTGGCATAAAAGCTAATCACTTTATATTGACCGTTNTTCTCATCTTCAAATCTAGGGGTGATAATCTGCGCGTCCAGTGCTTTTTTCTTAACCGATTTAAAGTACTCGTTAGACGCTAGGTTAATCAGTACCTTGTCATCGCTATCGGCCATCTGCTTATTAATAGCATCGGTGATTTTCTCGCCCCAGAACTCATACAAATTACCACCGCGCGCGTTTTTTAGCTTAGTGCCCATCTCTAAGCGGTACGGTTGCATCAAGTCCAGCGGTTTTAACACGCCATATAGACCAGATAAGATACCCAAATGCTCGTTGAGATACAGCATGGTGTCTTTATCCATCTCATAGCTGGCAAGTCCAGTATAAACATCACCATCGAACAGATAAGCGGCAGGCTTNGCATTGTCCGAGTCATGCGGCATTTGCCATGCTTGGTTACGCTCGCTATTTAGCTGCGCCAAATCATCGGAGATGCTCATAAGCTCTTGCAAATCCATCGGATCTTTGGTTTTAAGGGTTTTTATCAGTTGAGCTGAGTCGTCAATAAGGGCAGGCTGGCTATAATGATTGCCAAGGTTCAATGGCACAGCGTCCTTTTCATTTAAAGACTTGGCAGGGGAGAGTACAAAGTACATAGAGGCTCCTTTTTTAAGTATCGAGTAATTTTTAAGTATCGAGTAATTAACAATAAATAGGGCAAGCAAAAACTTAGCCAATTGTGATGTCAGTCATGGCACTACCATAGCATAAACCTATAGCGATAGAGGATAGGCATTGACTAAGTAAACCATCGGTGCGCTCAAAGCAGCAATATATGCNAAAAATAGAATGTATACACGGCTATTATTGTCAATAATTTTCTGATATAACAATAAAAGTTATAGCCCAGACGCGACCTCTAACTTTTTATTTACTTATGAGTCATCATTAAACAATGAAAGGTAGGGGATGATGTCTCTATAATAAAAACAGATGATGAAGATAGTATTATCATTTAGGGAATTGATAATCTTTGCTCAGTGCTTTACTTCACAGAGTACGAGCTGAGCAGGGTTTTTTTTGCGCCCNCTATTTTATCACTCAATATAGCCATAAAGCCAAAGCTTGTGATCAGTCAAGTATTTGCATGTAAGGAGACGATATGAAAATCGGTGTTATCAGTGCAGACAGCACAACTGAGAGCCGCGTAGCACTAACCCCAGACGCGGTCAAAAAACTGCGTANACNTGGGTTTGAGGTCGTCGTTCAGTCAGGCGCAGGTCTTGCAGCCTATTATACAGACGACAGCTATCAGACGGCTGGAGCTGATATTGCTAGCAGCAGCGCTGAGGTGGTTGAGCAGTCGCAAATTATTACCACTATCAGTGACTTGCCAGCTGAGCTCACCGAGACACTAAAGCCTAAGCAAATCGTCGTGGGTATGCTAGATCCTTACCGTAATACTCAGCTAGAGACTTATGCGACCAAAGGCGCGACTGTATTTGCGATGGAGCTATTGCCACGTACCTTGTCGCGCGCGCAAAACATGGATGTCTTATCCTCACAAGCCAACCTTGCCGGTTATAAAGCGGTACTCTTAGCAGCCAATGANTACTCACGTCCTTTTCCTATGTTTATGACCTCAGCAGGTACCGTCAAGCCTGCCAAGGTGGTCATCTTAGGCGTCGGCGTAGCAGGCTTGCAAGCGATTGCTACGGCAAAGCGTCTAGGCGCTGTGGTTGAAGCAAGTGATTTGCGTCCTTCTGCACGCGAGCAAGTCGAGTCGCTTGGCGGTAAATGGCTAGATGTACCGATGAGTGAGGAAGAAGCGCAAAAGGCCAAAGCAACCGGCGGTTATGCATGGACGCCCTCAGAGCAGTATATGAAAGATCAAGCGGCAGTGGTGGATAAAGCGCTAAGCGGCGCTGATATCGTCATTACCACCGCGCAGATACCAGGTCGTGACGCTCCAAGATTGGTGCATAAGACCACACTCGATAAGATGAAAGCCGGCTCCGTGCTGATCGATATGGCAGCGGGCACCGGCGGCAACGTTGAAGGCGCAGTTGCTGAGCAAACCATCACTACAGATAACGGCGTGCGTATCGTTGGTGCGGCAAACATTCCGTCTATGCTCGCCGCGCAGTCCTCAGATCTTTATGCCAATAACTTAGTGAACTTTATCACAACTTTGATTGCTGAAGATGATGCGAATANTGACGCTGCACCGAACCAACTGGCACTTCATTTAGATATGGAAGATGAGATTCAAGGCGCGCTGGCAGTGACCCATGAGGGTCAAGTACGATTGGCGAAGCGCTAAGCGCTAAGCGGCTGACTACTGAGTTACTCAGCTATGAGTCTTTGTTATATCACTAATGAATCTGTCAGTAACGAATAAATTTTAGGAGGATAAAATGATTGCTACTATTTTAGCAGCCGCGCCAGCTGGCGCCGCTATGGCTAGCACGCCATTTGTCGCAATTTTTACCGTATTTGTACTCGCGATCTTTGTGGGTTATTACGTGGTTTGGGGTGTGACCCCAGCGCTGCATACGCCTTTGATGGCGGTTACCAATGCGTTATCTAGTATTGTAATTGTCGGGGCGATTTTGCAGACCGTTGTTATCGATAACCAAGTGTTTACGGCGACGAGTTTGATCGGTGCTTTTGCGGTGTTCTTGGCCAGTATCAATATCTTTGGTGGCTTCTCAGTGACGGAGCGCATGCTGTCTATGTTCAAACCTAAACCCAAAAAAGCGCCAGTGGTAAAAACGGATAATGGAGGTGATGCATGAGTGATTTAACAAACTTTATCGCCACTAATGCGGACTGGTTTTATTTAGCTGGCGCTATTTTATTTGTCTTGACCTTACGTGGACTCTCAAGCCCAAAGACCGCTATCCGCGGTAACCGTTTGGGTATGGTCGCGATGGCTATTGCCGTTATCACCACTTTCTTCTTGGCCGAAGGTCCGATAATGTGGATGATCATTGGTGCCATGGTATTAGGCGCAGCGGTTGGTATTTGGAAGTCAAAAACGGTAGCGATGACACAAATGCCAGAAACCGTGGCTTTGATGCACTCCTTAGTTGGCCTAGCGGCAGTAGCGATTGCTTTGGCAACGGTATTACATTCTGATCAAGAGTACAATACGGTCACCCGCTTAGAGCTATTTATTGGCTGTTTCATCGGTGCGATTACCTTTTCAGCCTCGGTCTTTGCCTTTGGTAAACTTGCCGCAAAAAGCTGGGCAAAAACGGTTAATGGCGGCTGGGTTAAGCCCGTGCAAGCGCTATTATTTATCGCGATGCTAGGCTTTGGCGCAGTATACTTTGTTACTGATTCGCTCACTGCCTTCTACATTATGACTGTATTAGCGATCGCCTTTGGTTGGATGTGGATTGCGCCAATCGGCGGCGGTGATATGCCAGTGGTTGTGTCGCTCCTTAACTCCTTCTCAGGTTGGGCTGCAGCAGGTATTGGTTTTACCTTAGGTAACTCGATGCTAATTATTGCAGGCTCACTGGTCGGTTCATCAGGGGCAATTTTATCTTATATTATGTGTAAGGCGATGAACCGCTCATTGATTAACGTTTTATTCGGCGGAATGGGCAGTGCAGCGGTGGCAGGCGGCGCTGATGACGGCGCGCCAAAGAACTATAAGTCAGGCTCAGCAGAAGATGCAGGCTTTCTTATGTCTAATGCTAGCGACGTCATTATCGTACCGGGTTATGGTATGGCGCAAGGCCGTGCACAGAATGCGGTCAAAGAGCTATACGAGCTACTAAAAGAAGAGGGCGTCAANGTNCGCTTTGCTATTCACCCGGTTGCCGGTCGTATGCCCGGTCACATGAACGTACTATTGGCAGAGGCTGACGTTCCTTATGATGATATCTTGGAGATGGATGAGATTAATTCAGACTTCCCAAGTACTGATGTGGTCTTGGTGATTGGTGCCAATGACGTGGTCAACCCATCAGCCAAAGACGATCCCACGTCACCAATCTTTGGTATGCCTATCTTAGAGGTAACCAAAGCGCAAACGGTTATGGTCATCAAGCGCTCAATGAGCACAGGCTATGCTGGTCTAGATAACAGTCTGTTCTATATGGATAAGACTATGATGATCTTTGGTGATGCCAAGAAAATGGTGGAAGAGATGGTACGCAGTATCAATGGCGGCGGTCATTAATTAGCTATTAGTACTTTTTAATAAGCATTTCCAGTAAAAAAGTCACTCCGGTGGCTTTTTTGCGTTATGGTATAGCGCCATTATTTCACTTATATAGTGAGTTCATTATAAAAACGACACAGCGGGACTGGGATGCTTTTGTTTAAATATTAGTTATGCAGCCTCTGTCTGCGTAGGCACAGCACGCCAGTAAAATTTATACCAGTTCCGCGGCTAAAAACCATATATCTATTTTATTTAGAATCGACTATAACACACAGAATAAACGCGAAAAGAGTTCCTTATGAATATGTTAATCCGTTTTTTTATTATGACAAGCTTACTCAAACAACAGCTCAAGCAGCAAGAAAAGAGTGATAATAAAACCCTAGATAGCGAGGCGTTAAGCGCGCCAATTGTTCGCCATTATCGAGTACTACCGCATGATATGGGCTTTCGCGATCACCTACCCAATTATCGGTACTTGTCCTTTATTGAGCTCAATATTACCCGTTGGCTCATGGCTTGTGTCCATCAAAAGGGTATTAAGCCTTTAAACTGGGTCATCGCTATGCAAGAGATGATCTATCTTAAAGAGATTAATTTTTTGGATAAAATGACGGTCAGTAGTGTACTTGCCGGCTGGGATAACAAGTATATCTACTTTGAAAGCCGCTTTTTTGTCAAAAGCCAACTGATGGGCGTTGGGATGACCAAGTTTGTACTAAAAGATAAGCAAGGCAATAAATGCGAGCCACGTGTGCTAGATATGAATGGTAAGAAGCTAAGCGATGTCATTGATAGTTGGAATCAGCACCAAGTCGCGGTTAAGTCGGCCAAGTCAGCATAGATAATGTCAAAAACAGCACGAAAAAAGCGTACTGACAATAACAGGGTAAAACAACTTGACTATAATCATTTGCTGAATTTTGGTAGGATAGAGCCTATCAAATCGCCAATACTAAGGCGACACTACTATTTCTAAAACGACTAAAAAAAGGTACCGTTATGACGCCACAAAAATTAAAATGGACAGACAGCTTAGATATCGCAATCGAGCTTTATGAAAAATTTCCAGAGACTGATCCGCAGTACATACGCTTTACCGATTTGCATCGCTGGGTGACGGAATTAGAAGGCTTTGATGATGATCCGCAGCGCTCAAACGAAGGTATTTTAGAAGCCATTCAGATGAATTGGATCGATGAAGCCGATTAATAAGATTTCTATCATTTAAGTCGTATTACTAATAATAACTCCAATACAAAAATAGAATAGGCAGCATTATGACATCACAAGTTAAAGAGCTATCGACAGCGATAGTTTGCAAAGGCATCAGTGCTCGTACCACTAACAACGCTGAGATTAGCCATGACACGGCTAAATTAGGTCGATTGTGGCAAAAGTTCTATCAAAACCACGTTAGTCATCTTGCTGAAGGTGAAGATATTTACGGCGTCTATTATAACTACGAGAGCGATGATTTAGTCGGTGCTTTTGATGTGGTCGCCAGCTGGAAGGTAAAGAGCGAGCCGGTAGAGGGAGAGGATGGCAATGAGAATGACAACGAAGATAATAGCAAAGACAGTAATGTTTTAAGTCCTGAGAATATTCTTAGCGCCGCTCATGGTAGCGATGTGGTCAGCGTCATAATCCCCGAAGGTAAGTATTTAGTATTCACCGAAGAGGGCAGAATGCCTAACACGGTCATGAATGCATGGGAGAAGGCTTGGGAGTACTTCCATGATCGTGATTGCGAGCATACTCGCACTTATAATGTCGATTTTGAGCATTATATTGGGGGTAATTTAGAATATGGGCAATTGGATCTTTATATTGGTATTGAGTGAGGCTATCATATCAACACTATAAGAAGTCTACTTTACTATAATAGACCTCTTGGATAAGTCATCGCTAGCCCTTGTAACTCCGTCAGTAAAAGTCAATGAACTGGTACTTTTGCAAGAGGTCTAATAATCTGCGCCGCGGCATCAATTGAGCTATCAGATGAGTGATTTTTAAGATGCTTAGGCGTGTAGCTTATGCGCGTATTGTTTAATAGGTAGCTACTCTACGATAGAAGCATTTATTCAGGTAAGTTGGATCAATGAGGCCGACGAAGCATTATTTATGCTTATTGATACAGTCATAAAAAATCCCCAGCTATATTTTTATTATAGCTGGGGATTTTTCCATTAGGAGTAATGTATCAAGGTTATCTATTCAATGCTAGTTAAAAAGCTTTAGTCACGCCAATGGTAAAGGTACGTGGTAGGTTTGGTCTAGCACCGTATGGCGTACGGCTCACAATAACTTGTTTGTCAGCGATGTTTTCAACCTTACCAAAGACCTTAGCATCATAACCGATAGGGTAGTGGGTAATAGCATCAAAAGTGAATAACGAGTCAGTCTCGCTACGCGGCTCATTAGTACGATTGCAGCCCACTGATTCACAAATGCCGCCAGCATATTTGGCAGTCAAGTAAGTATCCCAACCTGAATCCATCTCGATTCCGGCGCGTACACTGGCTTGATTTTTGGGCACTAGCGTTAAGCGATCGCCATCTAAAGTGTCTTTGTAGTCCTCGGCAAGCTCAGCTTGGGTGTAAGTATAAGTGGCATGCAGCGGAATACTGAATCCATCTCCATCAAAGCGAGTGCCAGCCATTAACTCAAGCCCTGCGATCACCGCAGAACCACTCTCTTTTTCGGTACCTGACGTTATGGCATCTGAGCCACTGCCGCAAGGCACGTTTTCTGTGCAGTTTCTGATTACAGAATCAAAGTCACTATAAAACCCAACGGCCTCAATATAATTGTTACCATCAATATAGCGCGTACCGATTTCATAGTTGATACTTTCTTCAGGATCCGTGTTGTCATCTTCGGACACTCCAGCACCTAATGGGCTGAAGCCTTTGTGGACCCCACCTATAAGCTGTACTTCATCATTGAGTTGATAGCTTGCGGATAAACCTGGCAAAAATATAGACTGAGTATTGCTCACGCGTGCTTGATTATCAGTATCAACACCGCGTGTCTCTTCAGTATCAATATACTCGTAACGCATGGCTAGGTTTAGAAGTAAGGGGTCAGTCACTTGCCACTTATCAGTTAGCCAAAGACTAGTTGCGTTGGCTCTTTCTTCGCGGTTATTACTGCCATTAGGGACTTTGGTGCTTTGATAAATTAAATTACCGTCTACCTGATTAAAAATATCGCTTGGCTGATAGCGCTCAACTTTGTCACGGTGATAGCGAGCACCTACATCAATATTGTGATCGCCATAGGCACTTAAAATGTCAGTATTGAAGTTCGTCTGAACACCGGTACTATAATAAGTGCGATCATTGGCTTTTAATTCGATACCTGCTAAATCCTCGGTACCATCTAGCTGCCCTTGGGTGATATTGCCTTCATAAAAATCATTGATTTTGTTATCATTGAGCTTATACCAGTTACGATGGGTTTTATTGTAATAAGCGGTAGTACGTAGCTCGCTATTATTATCCGTGATCCAGTTGTGCGTCAAGTTAAGTCCGGTATGTTCGTCTTGTATGTTATCAAGCGCAGACATCGGGTAGCGTCTGTTAGGATTTTTATTGAAGTCAGCATCTGTTAAACCTAAGTAAGTCTCATCACTAGATCTATCAGAATACTGTGCTTTGGCAAACAAACTATGCGCAGGATTGATCTGATAACGACCCTTTAGGACATAATCTTGATTGTCATAGTCGCCAATGTCTTTACCATCAATTTCTTTAAAGCCTTTGCCTCGTTGTTGCACAGTTTCAATTGAGCCTGCAAAGTCGCCTTCGCGTCCACCAGCATAAGCATGAACATCCACACCGCCACGGTCGTTGATTGAGGTCATCGCTTGACCGCCATTAGTGGCAGGAATAGGGGTTGATAAATAGTTAATAACGCCACCAGTCGTTTGCGGCCCATAACGTAGCAGCGGCGCGCCTTTTAGAATCTCAACACCTGACATACGCAGCGCTGTCGGATGATAGTAGGCGGCAGGGGCAGCATAAGGAGCGGGTGCGATAGGAATACCGTCCTCCATTAAATGCACTTTACTACTACGTCCACCGATACCAGCACGAATACTGATGTTAGGACGTAAGCCCAACCCATCTTCTTCAGAGACGTAAACCCCTGGCACGGTCTTTAAAACTTGGTTAATATCTGTAATGTACTCATTTTCTAACTGTTCGTTATCGACGTAATAACCAGAACCCGTCATCAAGGGCACATTGTCTTTACTACCGATAACAGTAATTTCGTCTAAGGTTACCGAGACTACTGATTCTTCGAGATTACCTTGCTGGGTATCAACGCTTTGCGCATAAACTGCCTGCATGGACAAGGCTAAAGTGGACAATAAAAATATAGTAACAGACTTATAAGGATGAGACATCGCACGGGCTCCAAAACGAAAACATAAAAATTAATGCTGCATTTTTGTAAAAACGAATATTAACAATAATGATTATCGTTTGCAAGCAGTAAGCAACATTTATATATCCTATTTTTAATGGATCTACCCAAATTTTAGTGGTTATCATCTTAAGTGACTGTTAATACAGGTTATTTATTAGGCTACAATAATACTTAAAACAAATAAAGGCAGCGCTAAACATTTAAGCGCTGCCTTTATTGTTGCTGTTTTATTAACGTCATTGATACGGTAGAGCCTAATCAAGCAACAAATTCTTCAAAATTCCCTCATAAATCTGCGCTAACCTGCCCAAATCATCAACTTCAACCTTTTCATCGACCTGGTGAATGGTGGCGTTACGTACGCCTAATTCAACAACCTGCGCACCAGTCGGGGCAATAAAGCGTCCATCGGAGGTTCCGCCAGAAGTAGATAAAGTCGTATCAGTACCTGTCACTGATTTAATCGCGTTTTGACAAGCGGAGACAAGCTTACCTTCTGGCGTTAAAAATGGATTGCCTGATAGTTTCCAACGGATATCGTAGTTGGCTTTACTACCAGCAAAATATTTGTCAAAGATAGCATGAGTTTTTTCTTTGAGTTCTTCCTCAGTCGTTTCAGTCGAAAAACGAAAGTTGAATACAGCTTCTAGCGTTTCAGGAATGACGTTGGTCGCGCCCGTACCACTATTGAGATTAGATATTTGCAAGGAAGTGGCAGGGAAGTAATCATTACCAGTATCCCATTCAGCAGCAGTCAGCTCAGCCAGTGCTGCCATTGCCGCATGAATTGGGTTACTGGCCAAATGCGGGTAGGCGACGTGACCTTGTTTGCCAGTGACCGTCAGCTCTGCGCCTAACGAGCCGCGGCGACCGTTTTTGATAATATCGCCAAGCGTATCGGTACTTGAAGGTTCGCCGACTAGGCAGTAAGTTATTTTTTCATCGCGCGCTTCCAAGGTTTCGATGACTTTCACCGTACCATTGATAGAGGGGCCTTCTTCATCAGAGGTAATCAGCATAGCAATTGATCCGTTATGTTCAGGATGATTAGCAACGAAACGCTCGCTTGCAATGGTAAAAGCCGCGATGCCTGTTTTCATATCCGCCGCACCGCGCGCCCATAGATAGCCATCCGCTATAGTTGGTGTAAAGGGTGGATAGGTCCAATTATTGACACCACCAGTCGGTACGACATCGGTGTGACCGGCGAAGCAAATCACAGGATGAGCCGCGCCGCGCCGTGCCCATAAGTTTTTGACCTCAGCATGTTCACCTGTTTTGTCTCTATCACCGAAGTACATAAACTCACAGTCAAAGCCTGCTTGCTCTAATCGCGCTGACAATATATCTTGACAGCCGTCATCATCTGGCGTAACTGAAGGACGCTCAAGCAGCTCAATGCTCAGATCTAGCGTGGCTTGTTGATGGTTTTGCGCTAAGACGTTTTTGTTATTATTTTCTGACATAAGAAACCTTGTACTAGAATTAATTTTATTAGAATAAACAATTCAACGGATAACTAACCTTCCTCAACAAAAGGCACTAAACCGTCACGGCGCATCCACGTGGCAATAGAATAGCGCTGACGATGGGCGGTTTGCACTTGATGTTGTAGGTCGCTATTGAAGATAATTAAGCGATTGGCAAGCGGCATGACTTCATGATGGACGCCGTGATTATCCACAATTTCAACCGCGCCGCCGTCTATCTCTTCCCAGTCGTCGTTGAGATAAAATACCGCAGATATCACGCGCTCATCACGGCCTGCCGGGTTGTCACTGTGCCACTTATAGCCAAAGCCAGGTGGATAGCAGGCATAATGCGCCTCACTATGACGAATACCAGTAAATAGCGCCCGGTTCAATAGAGCCGATAGCGCATTGATAGCCTGTAGGTAATAAAACCCAGCAAAGAAGTCCTTNGTGATCCANCGAATGTTATCACCGCGAATATTGCTTACCCGAATGCCAGCGGTAAGCTCAGCTTCACGGTAGTCAATAAAGCCACTTTCCGCCTGCAAGGCAAGCAAGGCTTTATCCGCAAAAACATCATCGAGTACCATCCATCCATCCGCAACCAGTTTATCAAGCGCGCTATCGCTGAGTCTATGCGCCCAGTCGACCTCAAAGTCAGACAGTTGTAAGAGGCGTTGGGTTAAGCCATCAGTNCTTGCGCCTTGTTTATCATCTGGCGTAAGCTGCGGCGGATTATCCATGCCTATAGGCTTATCAACCGCGAGGGGCGTTATCTTAAGATTGCTAGTAATCATTGCCATGTTGTACCGTCACTCTTTACGAATTACTAAAGTGCTATTAGCGCTTATCAACGTTCAATCAACGTCTAATTACCAAAACCCACGTTATCTTTTAGGCTTCCTATGCTACCATAGATGCAATTCTTGTTATTTAAACTTTTGAGACTATGAACTATAAACATGCCTACCACGCGGGTAACTTCGCCGATGTGGTGAAACATATTTTGCTTGTGCAACTGCTCAATCAATTAAGCCAAAAAAACAAACCTTTTTATGCTCTCGATGCTTACGGTGGTCGAGGCCTTTATTCGCTGGCAAGCGAAGAGTCGCGTAAAACAGAGGAAGCCAAAGGCGGTATCCAAGCGTTATTAAAAGCTGAAAACTTAGATATGGAAAAAGCGCCTACTGCCGTCAAAGACTATATGGAAGGCATCAAGCAAGCGCGTTTTACCTATGACAATAAAGTCTATCCAGGTTCGCCTTGGTGGATTGCTCATCATATCGAAAAAACCTCGATTGAAAAGCCAGATAGTAGCGTGCGCGGTGAGGCTTTTGAAGCTAAGGCAAGTGAGTACGATGCACTGAACTATCAGCTGCATAAGCTACCGATTGGTATTCATCATCGCGATGCATTCGAGGGCATTACAGCAGTTGTACCGCCAAAAGAGAAACGCGGCCTGATATTTCTTGATCCGCCTTATGAGCAAGAGCACAAAGACTTCACTCGTCTCATCGATCTACTGGTAGCTGCCTATAACAAATGGCCACAAGGAACTTATGCGCTGTGGTTCCCGATTAAGAATATTGACGCGGTTGAGCTATTCTACAAAAAGCTTAAACGTACCGATATTAGACGCCAGCTTATCTGTGAGCTTAANATCTATCCAAACGATGTGGCCGTTGGTCTAAATGGTACCGGTATGCTGATTATTAATCCGCCTTGGCAGTTTGATAATCANGCGCGCGAGATATTACGCTTCTTGCAGCCTGCGCTTAAAGTCGCTGATGCACCAAACATGACCCCTGATAGCGCGACCAATGTACGCTGGCTGGTCGGCGAATAAGGATAGGTTATGAGTATGGAGAACGGCATTAGTAATAAAGACGAAATTATCGATAATCAAGCTACTGGTGTTACTGAAAAATCAGCTGAGCTGCCGCTCAATGATAATTTAGGTCATATTAGTGATAGTGCCGCCACGCAGCCGCCTTATCTCGACGAGCATGAGTTNAANATTCGCTTAGCNGANAATGACGANTACGACGGTCTCACTTTTGAAGTGATAGAAACCGAGGTGGCGGAGGGTAAGCCTGTCGTTAGCCGCGGTGTCTATCTAGCGCCNAANTTGATNACTACTTTATCATTNTTGTCGGGCTTTTATTCGATTTTAGCGAGCACCAGTGGCGAGTTTTATAAAGCCGCTTTAGCGATATTTTTATCAGCTATCTTAGATGGCGCCGATGGACGAGTAGCGCGTATGCTCAACGCGCAAAGCCCGTTNGGTGAGCAGTATGACTCTTTNGCTGACCTGTTGGCNTTNGGNATNGCGCCTGCGATTTTNGTCTATAGCTTTGCTTTAGAGCCTTTAGGCCGTATTGGTTTAGGCTGTGCTTTTGTNTTTACGGCTTGCGGCGCGTTTCGTTTGGCGCGTTTTAANGTGCAAGTGGGCATCGTCGATAAAAAGTACTTTGTGGGNCTTGCNAGTCCTTTAGCGGCNATCTTAGTCACCGCAGCGGTCATGGTTGCCATTGACCACAATGAATGGGTGGGTCAATATGACACCTTAATTATGATTTTGTTCGCCGCTTGGGTGGTGATTTGTGGTTTGCTGATGGTNAGTAANGTTAAGTACTATAGCTTTAAAGAGTTCGATAAAAAGAAAGTGCCTTTTGTCGCTTTGATCGTTGCCGTTCTAGTTCTAAGTATTCTTATTTATGATATTCCTGTTGGTATCTTAGCTATCGGCGTTATCTACGCGCTATCAGGTATAGTAACGACGATAAAAGCNAAAGCAAAAAGTTAGAGCTGCCTTTAAGCTTTGTATCTAGGGATTTACCGATAGGTAGATCCCCTTTTTATGTCTTTAAGCACGGTGCTAAGCCCAAGGATATAGACTGAGATAAACAAAAATAATGATAAATAGATATTAATAGTAATAACAATTAGTTAGAAAGAGTCATCGGAGATACAATTAAAGAGTGCGAATTATTTATCAGTTCCCCCTTGACCCNCACCCAAATACGCGTATAATGCCACCCAGTCGAAAGGGAAGGCGGATCAGAAAGTGGTTTACCACTGACTAACACATTAATAGCGCAGCTATTAAGTAATGATCCAGCCTACTAAATTAATTTTAAAATAAAATAATTTATCTCTTGACAACTTATTTAAACCGTCTATAATACGCACCTCATTAAGGGATAGGGCGAGATACAGACTAAATAGTTTAGTCAAATCAGCCTCTTAACTTACTGAAACAAATTATAAAAAAGCTTGACAAACATAATTAACATGATATGATAGTCAGCTCGCTAATAACAATAAGCACATTG
>FUFK010049160.1_pt1 | contig 19332 bp, 18 predicted proteins | sample 1021851 | NCBI WGS metagenome assembly FUFK01 (sample SAMEA51879418, study PRJEB19060) | metagenome
TACCCGGCTGGCCCTGACCCAACGATGACCAGGTTTTCGATGTGATCCGTACCGGCTTGACCCACCGCTTAAGCGAACTGACTATGAGTTAAATCTAAGGCCCTGCTGGAAGCNGNCGTGAGCAANGGCTTGNNNNTGAATGAATGAGATTTAGAAGAATTTAAGAAAAACTTCAGATTTCAACTTGTGAGTCGTTGGCGCTGGGGTCGTGAATCGGACGCCGTTTGCTCGGGTTGCGCGGNNCNGCCAAAACATTGGCCTCAAGCATCTCCACGTTTTCGCCGATGCATGTGATCCATTCGCAGAATTCTTGCGTTATCGCATAACTGTCTTCATAGCGCTCTTCCTTGTCCAGGACTGCGATGCGCGTGGATGCCCAGCCCGTTGCAACGACGATCCGGCGTTCCATTGCGGCGTCCATGACTGTCTCCTCGATGTTGATCAGGTTGGCGGATCGGGGGTCCCTTTCGGCCGTCCATTTGCACAAATTCGCATTTTCCTCTGGCCAATGCTGTGCTCAGCGCTGCAAAAAAGCGGGCAATTCGGGCGTTTTCAGCCGGATCACAGCGCCGGCTCCGTCCTCCACCGCTTCCAGGGGAAGGCTCGGTCCGCGCCAGGCGCCAACCCCCGGCTGCTCGTCTTCGGCCTCCTGCTCCTGAGGCCGCAGCACGTAGGGCTCGGCCACCGACCATGAGCGGGCGTAGTCCATCAGCAGTGGGTCTGCTGGAGCAAAAACGTAGGAGGCTTCCCTGGGAATGGCTTCACGGGCGGCCAGTTCNGGCGTCATCCGCACAGCCCGGGTGATGCCCTGCACAAAACGGCTCCGGGTCACCACGGTGGTCAGNTAGGCCACCACCCGCAGACGTGGCGCATCAAAGCCCTCCGCGCACATGTCGATGCTCACCAGCCAATCGGCGTCACCGCTTTGGAAGGCGTTCAAGCGCTCCGTTGCTTGNGGGCTCTGGGAATGGATCAACTCCACCCGGTTGCCGTCGTCCATCAACACCCGGCTGATGGCTTCGGCGTGGCTGATGTCGCGGGCGATCACAAGACCAGCAGCCTGCGGTTGTCGCTCACGCAACTGGTTCAGCTTCTGCTGGGCGCGCAGCAGCACCTGCTGGCCAATGCTGCTGCTGTCGGCCAGGCGAATGGCGCGNCGCAGGTTNCGCGCGCGCCAGCTTTCCCGTTGCTCCGCCGAGAGGGGGGAAACGTCGCGGTCGGGTTGGCCTTCNCGGCTGTGTTCCACCCAGCCGTCCTGAAAACGGAACTCCAGGGGGCGCACATCCCCTGCGGCGATCAAGTCCCTGGGTTCAACGCAGAGATCCGGTCGGATCTGCTCAACCCAACCGCCGTCATCGAGCCGCACCCGCATGCGCCGGGCGGCGCAGAACGCCAGGTTGTCGGCACGAAAGGGGGTGCCCGTGAGCCCCAGGCGCAGCCGCACGCTGCCGGTCAGCTCCAGAAAGGTCTGCCCCCAGGCGGTGGCATCCGGTTCGTCGGGATCAACGCCGAGATGGTGGGCCTCATCGGCGATCGCCATGCAGGAGCTCAGGCCCCATTGCTCGAGCCGTGCCCCCAGAGCCTCGCGCTGGCGACCGGCCCCCTGATAGGTCACCAACAAGCCATCAGCGTCCTGGCTTTGCTCCGGCGGGCAGGGCCACTCCTCCAGCCGCAAGCCAAGACGCGCCGCGGCGGATTTCCACTGATTGAGGATTGAGGTCCGGTGGCAGAAGACCAGGAAATGGTCCAGCCGGCCTTGATCGCGCATGGCNCGGAATCCCAGCANCGCCCCGAGGGTTTTGCCTGCNCCGGGGCCTGCAAACACCAGCAGGTCGCGGCTGCTGCCCTCNAGCTCGAGCCTGCGCCGCAGCAGCTGNATCAGCTGTTGCTGCCACTGCCTTGGTTGNACCTGGCGGGCTTGGGCCTCGTTCGTGGTNTGCCTGGCCGGGAGGTTGAAGCTGACGGCTGAGATATCACCTCCCGGGAAGATGAGTCTTTTTAACCATTCCTTTGCGCCGTGGCATCTCTACCGTCCGGCCATCAGCTCCATCGGGATCGGGTCCCGCCCATCGCCATGGCCCAACGTCGTTTCTTCAGCAGCCCCCTCGATCAGCAGCGCGACCAGCTCGATGGCTGCTGGCAACTCGAATGCGACATCGATCCGTTGATTCTTCGGGCCCGCGTCCTGCACCGCCGCGGAGAGGTGAACGGGGCCGCCGGCCTCGAACAGGAAGTGCTGCCGATCGTCTGATCCGGCAGCACGTCTTGGATCATCAGCGCTTGCTTTAGAGCGCCTGCTTCAGAGCGCTTCGGCGTGGTTNACCACCAGGTGCTCCACCTCCTTCAAGGCCTCCTCCGAGGCGGAGCGAGCTGCCGTGAAATCCCCCTTGGCGGTGTCCAGCAGCTGCTGAGCGAGCCGATCCAGCAGCTCCTCTTTGTGCTCCTCAAGCATCGCCACGATCTCGGTCTCCACCAAGGTGCGCACCGCCTGAATGCGCAGGTCGTCGTTTTCGGCCTCCGCGAAGGTGCCCTGCACGAGTTCCTGGATGAACAGGCGGTGCACTTCGCTGCTGCGCAGGAAGCTTTCCGTGGCGTTGATCATCCCGTCCACCAGGGTGCGATCGGGTTCGCTCTCGCCGTCGTTGAGCTTGAACTCCCAGTCGAGATGGCGTCGCTGCCAGCCGGCCGTGTGCAGGCTCGGCATCACGCTTTGCGAAAAGGTGTCGACGGAGATTTCATAAATCCGCTCCGCCAGCCGTTCACACCAGTCTTTGCCGTGCAACTGGAGGGTGGACTGCATGGTTTCCCGTTCAACGGCATGGCCACCGTGGTGGCTGTGGCAGAGGCCGTCCGGACACTCGATTGCGCTGAGACCCATGGGGAGCACAGAGGGTGCACTTCACGTAGCAAGAGCGACAGAACTGAGGGCCTTTCTTCAGGAAGGTTCCTGATCGCGAGAAGGCGACCTCGTAACCTCGCTTGGGTCGGTGGTTGTGTTCGCCTTGCCCAGACTTCTGATACCGGTGGAGTCGACACCGGGAGAAACCCGGGTCGCGGCAACGCCGGACACGGTCAAAAAATTCGTCTCGTTGGGCTGCAGCGTCGCAGTCGAATGCGGAGCCGGTACTCCCTCCGGATACCTCGATGAGGCCTACGCCGAGCAGGGCGCAGATCTCATTGAGAAAGGAGACACGTCGGCCTGGGGTCAGGCCGACGTTCTCCTCTGTGTTCAATCGCCGAGCGCAGCCACCCTGGCCCGCTTGCGCCAGGGAGCGCTGGTGGTCGGTCTTCTTTCCCCCTACGCCAACGAAGAGCTGACGGCCGCCCTGAAGCGCAGCGGCCTTTCAGCCATGGCGCTCGAGCTGTTGCCCCGGATCAGCCGGGCGCAGTCCGCCGATGCGCTCTCCTCCCAGGCCAACATCGCGGGCTACAAGTCGGTGCTGCTGGCCTCCGCCGCGCTGGACCGTTATTTCCCGATGCTGATGACGGCGGCGGGCACCGTTCAGCCGGCCAAGGTGGTGATTCTTGGAGCCGGTGTGGCNGGCCTTCAGGCCGTGGCCACNGCGCGCCGTCTGGGTGCTGTNGTGTACGTCAGTGACATCAGACCTGCGGTGAAGGAGCAGGTGGAATCCCTCGGCGCCCGTTTCATTGAGCCTCCCGAAATGGAGGACAAGCCTTCGGAATCCGGTGGCTATGCCAAACAGGCCTCCGATGCCTTCCTGGCGGCCCAGCGTCAGCAGCTGTCGGATCAGCTGGCGGAGGCCGACGTGGCCATCTGCACAGCCCAGGTGCCCGGCCGCCGCGCTCCGCGTTTGATCAGCGAAGACATGCTCGATCGGATGCGCCCCGGCGCGGTGGTGGTGGATCTGGCCGTGGCCCAGGGCGGCAACTGTGCCGACACCGTTCCTGGCAAGACCGTGGATCGCAAGGGTGTGAAGCTGATCGGTGGTAACGACCTGCCCTGCAGCGTTCCCAATCACGCCAGTGCGCTCTACGCCCGCAACCTCGTGGCTCTGCTGGAGCCCACCTTGAAGGACGGCGTCCTCAGCCTTGATCCCGAGGATGAACTGATCGCCGGCTGTCTGATCGCCCAGGACGGCACCATCCGTCGTGGCGATGTCCTTACCCCAGGTGCCAACTGATGTTTGTTGAATTCCTCTGGGTTCTCCTGCTTGGCAGCCTGCTTGGGCTGGAGCTGATCGGCAAGGTTCCCCCCACCCTGCACACTCCCTTGATGAGTGGTGCCAATGCCATCTCGGGCATCACCGTGTTGGCAGCACTCACCGCCATCATCAAAGCCGGCGACAACACCGTGCTGTTGCTGCTCGGTTCCGTCTCGCTGGGCTTTGCCCTGTTCAACGTGATCGGGGGCTTCCTCGTGACCGATCGCATGCTGGCCATGTTCAGCCGCAAGCCTGCTCGCAAGGAGAACCGCTGATGTCTGACCTTCTCAAATACGCGATCGAGCTGGTTGCGGTTCTGCTGCTGGCTCTCGGCATCAAAGGTCTCTCCAAGGTGCGTTCCGCCAGGGGCGCCAACCAGCTGGCCGCTGTGGCCATGGGCCTTGCGGTGCTGGGTCTGCTGATCAACTACCTCGGCACCAGCGGCATCAGCATCGCCGCCTGGACCTGGATCATCGCCGGAACGTTGGTGGGTGGTGTGCTCGGCGCCATCACCGCCCAGCGGGTGCCGATGACCTCGATGCCGGAGACGGTCGCCCTCTTCAACGGCTGCGGTGGCATGTCGTCACTGCTGGTGGCTCTGGCTGCTGCGCTTTACCCGGCGGCCCTCGATGCGGCAGGCCCTGTGGCCGTGGTGTCGATCGTTGTCTCCGTGTTCGTGGGTGCGATCACCTTCACCGGCTCGATCGTGGCCATGGCCAAGCTGCAGGGTTGGCTGTCCACGCCGGCCTGGATGCAGAGCAAGGCGCGCCACGCCGTGAACATTGCGCTGGCGGTGGCATCCCTTGTGGGTGCCGTTGAGATGCTGCGCAACGCTGATTCGAGCACGGGCCTCTGGCTGCTGGTGGTGGCCTCCGGCCTGCTGGGAATCGGGGTGACGCTGCCGATCGGCGGCGCCGACATGCCCGTGGTGATCTCCCTGCTGAACAGCTATTCCGGTGTGGCTGCNGCNGCTGCCGGTTTCGTGGTGGGCAGCCAGTTGCTGATCGTGGCCGGCGCCATGGTTGGTGCTGCTGGCCTGATCCTCACCCAGGTGATGTGCAACGGCATGAACCGTTCCCTGGTGTCTGTGCTGTTCGGTGGCGCCCTGGGTGCCACGACCGCTGCAGGCGGTGGCGGCGGTGAATACACCAACATCACCAGCTGCAGTGTTGAGGAGTGCGCTCTCACCCTTGAGGCCGCTGAACGGGTGGTGATTGTTCCGGGCTATGGCTTGGCCGTGGCTCAGGCGCAACACACGCTCAGGGAAGTGACTCGGGTGCTGGAGAGCGCTGGTATCGATGTGGCCTATGCCATTCACCCGGTGGCCGGTCGTATGCCGGGTCACATGAACGTGCTCCTGGCTGAGGCCGATGTGCCCTACGAGCAGCTGCAGGAGATGGATCAGATCAATCCCGAGTTCCCCGCCACCGACGTGGTGTTGGTGCTGGGTGCCAATGATGTGGTCAATCCCCAGGCCAAGAACGACCCCAATTCGCCGCTCTACGGCATGCCCGTTCTGGATGTGCAGGACGCCCGCACGGTGTTCGTGGTGAAACGGGGCATGAGCGCTGGCTACTCCGGCATCAAGAACGATCTGTTCGAGCTGGCCAACACCTCGATGCTGTTCGGNGATGCCAAGAAGGTGCTNGGCGATCTCCTGGTGGAACTNAAGGATCTGGGNCTGGGCAAGAAGTGATNGNNCGNGGCGTGGATAACCCCCAGCTGCGGNAGCGGCTGGGGGTTCCGTCGTTTGAGCAGCGCTGGCCCTGGATTGGNGGTGACCTGCAAACCCTGCGCGACACCCTGCGCGAGGTGGATCTNCCCCACGATCAAGGNGTTCCGATTGAAATTCCCGTGCCAGCCCTGCCCAGTGGAGCGGCGGCTGCCGGGTCGTTGCTGGCCCTGCTCGATCAGCCGGAAGGGGACCCCAAGGGCTTGGTTNTGCTGCTCCATGGGCTGGGCGGATCCAGTTCCCGGGAAGGCCTGAGGCGGATGGGTGTGGCGCTCCAGGCCGCCGGTTTTGCNGTGCTGCGCCTCAACCTGCGCGGTGCTGATCCAGGCCGCCACCTTGCGGGTGGCACCTATGCAGCACGCTGCAACAGCGATCTGCTGCCGGTGATTGCTCGGGCCCGAAGCTTGGCGGCGGGTCGCCCACTGCTGGGGGCAGGCATCTCCCTGGGCGGCACGATGCTGCTCAATGCCGCTCTGGCTTCCCCCGGTGTGCTTGATGGCCTCTTCTGTGCCAGCAGTCCCCTGGATCTGGCGGCCTGCAGCGCCTCGATCGAGCGACCGCGCAATCGGGTCTACCAACGCTGGCTGCTCAAGCGGTTGGTGCGTCAGACCCTGGCAGATCCCTTTGGGGTGAGCGCCGACGAGGAAGCCCAGCTGCAGGCGACGCCCCCTCGTTCGATTCGTGAGTTCGACAGTGCCGTGACGGCTCCCCGCTGGGGGTTTGCTGATGTGGAGGCCTACTACCGCGAGGCTTCACCCCTGCAGCATCTGGTGCCCGCCTGTAAAGCGATGCCGCCCACCTTGCTGCTGCAGGCCCTGGATGATCCTTGGGTTCCTGCTTCCTCTGCAATGGATCTCGCAGAGGCGCTGCCTCCGGAGGCTGCGATTCGCACCTTGTTCACGCCACGGGGAGGGCACAACGGCTTCCATGGCCGCGACGGNTGCTGGGGCGACCAGCTGGCGGCGGCCTGGCTCAGGGACGTTGTTGCTGGTTAAGCCGTGATCCCCACATGTTGTGGGGCCCTATCGCTTCAGTAGTAGAAGGCCCGATCGCTTGGGTTCTGGTACACAGCGCCACCACAGCGGGTGGCAATCCTCCACAGCGCTTTGTGGATCGGTGTTGAGTCGTAGCGCACCAGCTCAGGAAACCTCTGCCTCAGCAGTTGAGTTCCACGCCAGGCGTTGTAGTGCGGAATCGATGAATTCACGTGATGGCACACGTGGGTTGAGCCGATTCCATGGTGCAGCAGGTTGAGGATGGGCCCGTAGGGACGATCAACCGTTTGCAGGGCTCCCTTCGACCACGTCCAGGTTTCGTTGGAGAAGTGAGGGATATCGGTGTTGGTGTGCTGCAGCCAGGTGTAGGTGGTCAGCCACATGTTGATCACCAGGTAGGGCAGGCCGTAGACGCACAGCACACGGAGCAGGGAAAACTGCACAGAGGCGATGATCAAGAAGGCAACCATGGCGAGCAATCCCAGGTTGGATCGCAGCATCCACTTGCCGAANGACTGCGGGAAAAGGCGGCGTTTGCCGTTGAAATTGCGCTTGCGATTCCAGAAATGAGAGGTGGGGGAGTCGTAGTCCTCGCCGCCGGTGGCGCCCAGGAAGAGATAAAGCTGCCAGCCAATCACGAGGTGATTGAACAGAGAAATGATCCCGAAGACGGTGGGATTCAACCTCTGCTTGAGCTGTTCGGTGGTTCGNCCCATCGGTGACGTTGCCCGCGGCGGAACATGGGTTTCTCCCTGTTCCAGGTGATTGCAGTGGGCGTGGTGCACCGCATGGCTGTGGGCCCAGCTGTAATACGGCACCAGCAAAATGCTGTGCAGAACAAAGCCCACAACGCCTTCAATCCGGCGGTTGGGGTGGAAGGCGTGATGGCCGCATTCATGGGCGATCACCCAGCAGCCCATCGCGATGGTGCCGGTGATCACGCCGTAGAGGAGCCAGAGGGGGGTGGCGGCTGCCGAGAGCGGGANAAGGGTTCCCAGGCCGACGGCCAGAAGCGAAAGCCCAGCAGACATGGCCAGGCTCGCCCANGACTTCGCTGGGCTCAGCTTGGAGAGCTCTGCTGGCAAGGCGCTGAGCAGCTCAGCTTTGCTCGGGTAGAGGATTGATTCAGCGCTGTCTTCAGGGGCTGGATTTGCGGGTCGGGTCGCNGTTGCAAATGCCAAATGGAAGCCTCAAGACAAGCGCTCATNNGTTGGCGCTTNAGGTTTTCATCATAATTGCNTGNNCTGCGANCTGTGGGNGNATGGTGCTNCAGAGCNCNATNGCAATTGTTCGGATTTCGTTGTTTGGAATTCCGGCTGAATTTCAAGCTCCTTTTGCTCAGAGTTCCNTCTCGCGGGTGCAAATTGAGCCTTTCGCTAATGCTTTGCTGGATTGATTTGGGATCAAATTTCGCCTGAAGGGGCGCCAGTGGTTGTCTCGAATGGTGTTCTTTTGAGAATCCATTCTTCAACGGGTTGTTGGCCGATGATGTGTTGTTCGATGATTCTTTTGACGCGATCAGGCGAAACGTCGGCGTACCAAATTCCGTCTGGCCAGACCAGAAGAATCGGCCCTCGTTCGCACACCCTGAGGCAATCGGCTTTGCTGCGCAGAACAATCCCCTCGGGGCGTGCTGCATTTTCGAGATCCAGTTCACGAACAATGCTCTTCAGTGCATTCCAGGTTTGTGCCCCAAGCGCTGAATCGCAGCATTTGGCTTTGGTGGCGGTTGCGCAGAGCAGGAGGTGATGGCTGACCCGTTGCATGCCTAAGCGGCGAGCGCTCCCATGGGCAAACGGGTCACNCCGCGGTTCACCTGTTCCCGCACGGCGGTTCGCGCCCACTGATCCACCCGCAGCACGTCGTCCAACTGGGGTTGGGCCATCAGATCGGGTTTATGACGCTCGCAGGCGGCCTCGATCACTGNGGGGATNTCGAGGAAGTGAATCTTCTCCTCGAGGAACTGCGCCACGGCTTCCTCGTTGGCAGCATTCATCACCGCAGGCATGGTGCCGCCGGCGCGTCCGGCGGCGTAGGCCAGCTCCATGCAGGGGTACTTGGCGGGATCGGGGGCCCGGAAGCTGAGCTGACCCACTTCCGTGAGATCCAGTCGCCGCCATGGCGTCTCCAGGCGAGAGGGCCAGCTGAGGCAGTAGAGGATCGGCAGCTTCATGTCGGGCCAGCCCAGTTGGGCCAGCACGGAGGAATCCGCCAGTTCGATCATCGAATGGATGATGCTCTGNGGATGGATCACGATCTCGATGTGGTCGTAATCCAGGCCGAACAGGTAATGGGCTTCGATCACCTCCAGCCCCTTGTTCATCAAGGAGGCGGAATCCACGGTGATCTTGCGGCCCATGCTCCAGTTGGGGTGACTGGTGGCATCGGCCACGGTGGCNTTTTCAAGGTCNGCGGCCGTCCAGTCGCGGAAGGCGCCGCCGGAGGCTGTGAGCTGAATCCGGCGCAGCCCCGGTGTGGGCACGCCGGTGGAGAGGCGTGCGTTTTCAGCCCAGGGGGTTCCCTGCAGGCACTGGAAAATTGCTGAGTGCTCCGAATCCGCCGGCAGCAGACGGCTGCCGCTCTTCTTCAGCTCCGGCAGCACCACGGGGCCGGCTGCAATCAGCGTTTCCTTGTTCGCCAGAGCCAGGTCTTTGCCGGCGCGGATCGCCGCCAGGGTCGGCAACAGACCGGCGCAACCAACAATGCCCGTCACCACCAGGTCGGCGCTGTCCCAGGCGGCAGCAACGTTGAGACCATCAGCACCTCCCACCAGCTGGGGTGCATCAGCGCCTGTGACGCCGGCGTCCTGCAGACGCTCCTGCAGTTCGGGCAGGAGATCGGCATCGGCCAGGGCCACCACCTCAGGGCGATGCCGCTGAACTTGGTCAACCAAAAGCTTCAGGTTGCGGCCGGCCGTCAGGGCCACAACGCGGAACTGCTCTGGAAACTCCTCAGCGATCTGGAGGGTCTGGGTGCCGATCGAACCGGTGGATCCCAGCACGCTGATGGCTTTCATGCTGTTCCGGCAGTTGCGACAAGTCTCCCACCAGGACCGTTGAACGCTGGCAAGCTGGCGGACAGCTTGTGGAGAGCGCATGGCGAAGGAACAGTGGCGATCGGGCCTGGGGTTTGTCCTNGCGGCTGCGGGCAGTGCCGTGGGTCTGGGCAATCTCTGGGGCTTTGCCTACCGCGCCTCCCAGGGAGGTGGCGGCGCCTTCCTGCTGCTCTACGTGGTGATTGTGCTGTTGGTCTGCCTGCCGGTGCTGGTGGCCGAAATGGTGCTGGGGCGCAGCACCGGCCAAAGCCCCCTGCTCGCGCCAGTGGCGGCCGCCGGTCGCCGTTGGCAGCCGATGGGTTGGCTGTTCGTGCTGGCGGCCAGTGGAATCCTGGCCTTCTATGCCGTGTTGATGGGGTGGACCGGGGCCACNCTGGTGCAGACCCTCACCCAGGGGCTCCCGGCGGATATCGCTTCAGCGGAAGCCTTTTTCGCCGGCCTCAGTGGCGGCCGCTCCGCCTTGATCGGCCAGCTGCTCAGCCTGGTGGCGACTGCTGCTGTGGTGGCGGCCGGCGTGCGCGGAGGCATTGAGCGGTTGTCCCGCTGGGGGCTGCCGCTGTTGTTTGTGCTGCTGATTGGCCTTGCGGTATGGGCCGCTGGTCTTGATGGGGCCTCGGAGGGCTATCGCACCTTCCTGCTCCGCTGGGACAACAGCCAGCTGCAGGACCCCACCACGATTCGCAATGCCTTCACCCAGGCCTTCTTCTCGATTGGCACGGGCATCGGCTGCATCCTGGCCTATTCGGCCTACCTGAGCCGGCGCGCCCACCTGCCGCGGGAAGCCGTGGCGGTGGTGGGGATGGACACCGCTGTGGGCTTGCTGGCCGGCATGGTCACCTTCCCCGTGGTGATGAGCTTTGGCCTCCAGGATGTGATCAGTGGCTCCACCCTGGGCACGATCTTCATCGCGCTGCCCACGGGCCTGGGCTCGCTGGGCGCCACAGGTCAGCTGGTGGCGGTGCTCTTTTTTGCTCTGGCCCTGATTGCAGCGATCACCTCAGCGGTGTCGCTGTTGGAGGTGCCGGTGGCCTGTTTGATCGATCGCCTGGGGTGGAGCCGCTCCCGGGCCGTCTGGGTGTCCGCGGCGTTGATCTTTGTGGCCGGTCTTCCAGCGGCCACCTCCATGGAGGTTCTCGGCTGGATGGATTCCGTGTTTGGGGGCCTGCTGCTGATTCTGGGGGGCTTGCTCCTGGCCCTGTTGCTGGGTTGGGTGCTNCCCGCCCGTTTTCAGGAGGAGCTCAGCCATTCGGGGAGCCCGATCTGGCTGCAGCGCTTTCTGCTGGTGATGCTGCGCTGGATTTCGCCGCCGGTGATCGCCGTTGGTCTGGTGATCAGCGTGATTGATCTGATCCCCAGCTGAGGGGATTCNCCTGGCGNGTGCCTANGGCTGATCCGANGAATTGAGCATGGATTCCATCTTGCGAATCCTCTGCAGCATCTTGTCCCACACCTCTGCTTTCCAGGCTTGCTCCGCATCGCCCGTGGACGCGGCCAATTGCTTCTGAGCCGTGAGCTTCGCCTCAAGATCCTCGCCGGCATCAAGGGCCTTCATCAGCTCCATCTCGAGCTTGGCGGTTTCCATGAAGTTCAGCTTCTTCAGCCAGAGCATGGGGAGCNACAGNATNGGGGTTCAGTCTGCCGGGATCAGGCGCGGATCCACTCCGTCACCCCGCCGGGTTTGTCGATCAGCTCCACCCCTTGGGCGGCGAGCTCATCCCGGATCCGGTCGGCCTCCGCGTAATCCTTCGCTGCTTTCGCTGCCTTGCGCGCCGCAATGGCTGCATCAATGGCGCCGTCGTCGAGGCTGGTGGCGGCTTCCGCTTCCGAGCGCAGTCCCAGCACCGCCGCCAGGTGTCGCAGCAGCTGCCAACGCCCCTCCAGACCCTTCAACTCCGGCTCAGGCAGGGCGGCGTCTTCCCCCCGTTCCAGCCGGTTGGCGAGGGCCCGCAGGGGCTTGGCCAGATCGAACAGCACGGCCAGTCCGCCCGAGCTGTTCAGGTCATCGTCCATGGCGCTGATGAAGCGTTGTTCGAGCTCCACCAGAGCGGTGTCGGCTGGACCTCCATCGGCCGTGATGGCGCCCTCTGTGAGCGGTGCGGCCGTGCTCCAGCCGAGACTCGCGCCGTGGCGATCGCCAAGGCTCAGGGCTGCATTCAGACCCTTCCAGCCGGTGGCTGCGGCCTCAAGGGCCTCGGCGGTGAAATCAAGNGGTTTGCGGTAGTGGGCCTGCAGCACAAACAGGCGCAGGGTCATCGCCGAGACCCCGCTCTCCAGCAGCGCACGGATGGTGGTGAAGTTGCCGAGCGACTTGCTCATCTTCTGNCCGCCCACATTGACCATGCCGTTGTGCATCCANACCCGGGCCAGGTCNTGACCGGTNGCGGCTTCGGATTGGGCGATCTCGTTTTCGTGGTGCGGGAACACCAGGTCGGCNCCACCCAGGTGGATGTCGATCGTGTCGCCGAGTTCCGCCCGCACCATGGCTGAACATTCGATGTGCCAGCCGGGGCGTCCCTCACCCCAGGGGGAGGGGAAGCTGGGNTCTCCGGGTTTGGCNCCTTTCCAGAGCGCGAAATCGAAGGGGTGCTGCTTGCGGGCNTCTTCGGCATCGGCCACCCGCCCGGCNGCGTTGTCCTGNTGTTCGCTCAGGTCGCGGCCGCTGAGCTTGCCGTAACCGGCATGCTTCATCACCGCGAAATACACATCCCCTTCAGCGCTGTAGGCCGCACCCTTGGCTTCCAGTTCGCCGATCAGTGCGCGGATGCCGTCCAGGCACTGGGTGGCGCGGGGCATCCGGTCGGGCCGCAGGATCCCCAAGGCGTCCATGTCCTGGTGGAACGAGGCAATGTTTCGCTCGCTCACCTCCGTCATCGAGGAGTTCTCCTCGCCGGCCCTTTTGAGGATCTTGTCGTCGATGTCGGTGAAGTTCTGAACGAAGGTCACCTCGAGGCCGCGCCAGATCAGATAGCGGCGCAGCACATCCCAGTTGATGTAGCTGCGGGCATGGCCCAGGTGGCAGAGGTCGTAGACCGTCACGCCGCAGCAATANATGCTNGCNTTGCCCGNGGTNAGGGGNNNGAACGNNTCGGTGCGGCNGGTGAGGNTGTTGGTGANNCGCAGGGACACAGCNGNTCAGNAGCTNNGGNTGAGGCTACGGCCTGTTCGGCTGCGTTTATTTCGCCTCCATCCAGTTCGCGCCGACGCCGGTCTCCACCACCAAGGGAACACTCAGNGCAACGGCCTGTTCCATGGTCTGCACCACCAGCTCTCGGNTGGCGTCCAGGGCGTCCGGCGCCACCTCGAGCACCAGTTCGTCGTGCACCTGCAGCAGCAGCTGGGCCGGTAGGCCCTGACGCTGCAGGGCGTCTTGCAGCTGCACCATCGCCACTTTGATGATGTCGGCACTCGAGCCCTGAATCGGGGCATTGGCCGCCGCCCGCAGTTGCTGCGCCTCCATGCCGCCGCGGCGGGCCACATCCAGGTCGATCTCCAGGGGGTCCTTGCCCAGCAGCCGCCCCAGGCCGTTGCGATCGAAGTGGAACGGCCGCCGGCGGCCGAGAATCGTTTCCACGTAACCGCGGCTGAGGGCGAGCCGCTCCTGCAGCTCGAGGAAGGCGAACACCTTCGGGTAGCGCTGCTTGTACTTGGCCAGGAACTCCTTGGCTTCGCTCTGGCTCACGCCGGTTTCCCGGGCGAAGCGCTGGGCTCCCATGCCGTAGATCACACCGAAGTTGATCGTTTTGCCGAGCCGACGCTCGTCCGGGCTGACNTCGTCNTTGTCCAGCAGCAGCCTGGCGGTCAGCGCGTGCACGTCGTCGCCGCTGCGGTAGGCCTCCTGCAGCACCTCTTCNCCNGAGAGGTGGGTGAGGATNCGCAGNTCGATCTGGGAGTANTCNGCGCTGAGCAGGGTCCAGCCCTCCTGNGGCANGAAGGCCTTGCGGATNCGCCGGCTGTANTCGGTGCGCACNGGAATGTTCTGCAGGTTGGGGTTGCTGCTGCTCAGNCGCCCNGTNGCCGTNACNGCNTGGTTGAAATCGGTGTGNACCCGCCCGGTTTCCGCCTCCACCAGCTGCGGCAAGGCGTCGATGTANGTGCTCTTGAGCTTGCTGAGCACCCGGTGCTCCAGCACCAGNGGCACCACCGGGTGGTCGTTGCCGAGTTTCTCNAGCACGGTGGCNTCGGTGCTGAAGCCGGTTTTGGTGCGNCGGGATTTCTTGCGATCCAGGCCAAGGGTGTCGAACAGCAGCTCNCCNAGNTGCTTGGGTGAGGCCAGGTTGAAGTCCACTCCNGCGGCNGCTTTGGCGTCGGANTCCAGCTGNTGNAGGGTGGAGCCCATCTCNTCGGAAAGGCCCTGGAGATAGGGCACATCAATGCGGATNCCGGTGGATTCCATCCGGGCCAGCACNGGTTCCAGNGGCTGCTCCACCTGCTCCAGCANNGGCAGCANCTGCGGNCCCATGGNCTCCAGCTGANGNCGCAGCAGCAGGGCGAGGCGNNGGGTGACGTGCACNTCCATGCCGCANTACAGGCTGGCGGGCTCCAGCGGCACNTCGGCGAAGGTTTGNTTCTTGCCCACCAGATCGGTGAANGNGGTGGGCTGGAAGCCGAATTCCCGNTCNGCCATNAGCTCCAGACCNTGNTTNGCTGCGGCATCCCGCAGGTAATCNGCCAGCAGCGTGTCGATCACGACNCCCTCNAGGGCAANGCCATGCCGCANCAGGATCANGCGGTCGTANTTGGCGTTCTGNAGNGNCTTGGGGTGGTTGCTNCTGGCCAGCCANGGGGCGAGGGCGGTGAGCACGGTTTCCAAGGGCAGCTGCTCCGGGCTGCTGTCTTCGCTGCCTTTGTGGCCCAGCGGGATGTAGGCGAGTGCGTCCAGGGCCTCTCCCCAGCAGATGCCGATGCCCACCAGTTCGGCGCGGAACGGGTTGAGGTCGGTGGTCTCGGTGTCGAAGGCCACAGGCAGGCTGCTGTCGGTGCAGGCCATCAGCCTTTGCACCAGGGCATCCAGGGCCGTTTCGGTCTGGATCAGCTGCGGCTTCAGGGCCGGCAGNCCCACGTCGTCTTGGGTTGTCGGCTCGGTTGCGGCCTCTGCAGCTGCTGGTTCTGTGGTGGCTGAGCGCCGGGGGGTCTTGGCTGCAGCGGCCTCCGCATTGGCCCCGTAGCCCCCTTCGGAGAAGGCCGCCACAAAGCCCCCCACCTGGCGCAGCAGGCTGTTGAGCTCGAGGTCTTCCAGGCAGCTGCTCAGGCCGTCGGCATCCACCGACGACAACGGCAGGCTGGGTTCCTTGGGCAGGGGAACATCGACGAGAATCTCGGCCAGCTTGCGCGACAGGTAGGCGTTGTCGCGGTCGGCGCGCAGCTTCCCTTTCAGTGCACCTTTGATGGCGCCCCGGCTGGCTTTCGGCCCTTCGGCTTCCACTTGCTCGAGGGTGGCGTACACCGCGTCGAGGTCGCTGTTGTCCTTCAGCAGGTTGATGGCTGTTTTCGGGCCAACCCCGCGCACGCCGGGGATGTTGTCGGAGCTGTCACCGGTGAGGGCCTTGAGGTCCACCACCTTGTCGGGCATCACGCCGAGCTTGCCGAGCACCCCTTCTTCGCGGATCAGNGTTGGGCCACTGCTTTTGGCGTAGGGGCCGCCACCCATGTAGAGCACTGCGATGTCGCGGCTGTCATCCACCAGCTGGAACAGGTCGCGGTCTCCCGAAAGGATCCGCACGCCCCATCCCGAGTCGGCCGCTCGGTTCGCCAGGGTTCCCAGCACATCGTCGGCTTCGTAGCCCGGTGCCATGCAGAGGGGGAGCTGCAGGTGCGTTTCGAGGATCTGCTGCAGCTGTTCGAGGTCCTGGAAGAACACCTCAGGGGCCACATCCCGGTGGGCCTTGTAGTTGGCGTCCGCCTTGTGGCGGAAGGTGGGCTCGGCTGTGTCGAAGGCGATGGCAACGCCNTCNGGCTTCAGGGTTTTGCTGTTGTCCAGCAGGGCTTTGAGAAAGCCGTAGGTCACGCTGGTGGGCCGGCCGTCTTTGGTGGCCAGACCNCCTTCCCCNCCCTTGCTGAAGGCGTAGAAGCTGCGGAATGCCAGGGAATGGCCATCCACAAGCAGCAGAAGGGGCTTGGCGGTGGCCTCAGGCATGACGGTGTTGAAAGTGTGGGTGGATCAATCGCGGCGATCGGCCCATGGGGGCAGATCGATGAACACGCGGGTTCCTGATTCGAGACCGTTCAGGATCGCAGTCTTGTCGCCGCTGCTGTTGCCCAGTTCCACCGGCTGAAAACGTGGTTGCTGGTTTTCATCCACCAGCAACACACCCTGTTGGCCGTCTTCAAGGGTGATCGCCACGGTGGGCACCAGGATTTCGGGCGCACTGCGCCCGGTTTGGAAATTGATGTCGGCGGTCATGCCGATCTTCAGTTTCTTCTGCGGGTTGACGAAGTTCAGCTTCACTTCAAAGGAGGTGACGCTGTTTTCTTTCGCGGCGCGGGGGGCAACCTCACTCACCGTTGCCTGGAAGCGCTCATCGGGATAGGCATCCACCCGGATCTCGGCGGTTTGGCCGGGCTGGATGCGGCCGATGTCGCTTTCCGGAACCCGGGCCCTCACCTCCAAGCCTTGCGAGAGCTCAACGATCGAGGCGCTGGTGGCACCGGCTGTGGCCGAGGCGGCTGTGGTGGGGGTCACAAATGACCCCGGTTCGGCGTAGCGCGCTGTGATCGTTCCTGAGAAGGGGGCGCGGATCGTCTTTTCTCGGCTCTCCTGTTCCAGTTGCTCCACCCGTTCCCGGGCTGCCACCAGACCCGCCTGCCTGGCCAGCATCTCGAAGCGCGCATCACTGAAGTCGTCAGCGCTGAGCGCGCCGCTGGCATACAGCTGGCTGCGACGTTCGAAATCCTCCCTCTTGTTCTGATAGTTGGCGTCGGCCTGACGCAGCAGAGCCTGCTTCTCCTGCAGCCGATCATCGAGATCGCCGCGATCCATCACCGCCAGCACCTGCTCGTTCTCCACCACATCCCCTTCATCCACCATCAGCTCCGCCAGCAGACCCGGCTGGCGCGGACTCACGTTCACCTTCTGCTGGGCCTGCAGTTCCCCGCTGGCGCTGATCACTCCAGAGAGCACGCCGCGTTCAGCTGTGGTGGTGAAGGGCGTCAGATCCCGTTGACGGTTGCTCCAAGGACCGAAACGCAGCAGCAGCCCACCCCCGCCGAGGGCCAGCAGCAGCACTCCCACCATTGCGGTTTTGCGCCGTCTGGATCGTGCTTTTGCCACTGAGGCCAGCTCTGCTTCAGGCGATGGGGACGCAGGGGAGCGCAAGGACTGCAGCATGGGCCCACAAAACTTCACAACAGTCTCGCCGCTGGCCGGTAGATTCCGCCGATGCTCAAAGCCGGAATTGTCGGATTGCCCAACGTGGGCAAGTCCACCTTGTTCAATGCGTTGGTCGCCAACGCTCAGGCGCAGGCTGCCAATTTTCCGTTCTGCACNATCGAGCCCAACGTCGGNACCGTGGCGGTGCCCGATGANCGANTGGACCGGCTCACAGAACTGAGCAAAAGCCAGGACACCATTCCGACCCGGATGGAGTTTGTCGATATTGCTGGTCTGGTGAAAGGCGCCAGCCAGGGTGAAGGGCTGGGCAACAAGTTTCTGGCCAACATCCGTGAGGTGGACGCCATTGTTCACGTGATCCGCTGCTTCGAGGACGATGACGTCATCCACGTTTCAGGGTCAGTGGGTCCNTCCCGGGATGCGGAGGTGATCAATCTTGAGCTGGGTCTGGCGGATCTGGCTCAGATTGAGAAGCGCCGGGAGCGTCTCAAGAAGCAGATGCGCACCAGCAAAGAAGCGCAGGTGGAAGACGCTGCTCTTGAACGGATTCAGGCGGTGCTCGAGAACGGTGGTGCGGCTCGCAGCGTCGATCTGAACGAGGAAGAAGCGGCGATGATCAAGCCCTTGGGGCTGNTNACCGCCAAGCCGATCATCTACGCCACCAATGTGAGTGAAGACGACCTGGCTGAGGGCAATGCCTTCTGCAGCGAGGTGGTTGAACTGGCCGCCAAGGAAGGTGCCGAAACGGTGCGGATCTCTGCCCAGGTGGAAGCGGAGCTGGTGGAACTGGGAGATGAGGAAACCGCGGACTATCTGGAAGGTCTCGGGGTAACGGAAGGTGGACTGCAAAGCCTGATTCGGGCCACCTATCGATTGCTCGGGCTGCGCACCTACTTCACCACCGGTGAAAAGGAAACAAGGGCCTGGACGTTCAAAGCCGGGATGACCGCTCCNCAGGCTGCCGGTGTGATTCACACCGATTTCGAGCGGGGCTTCATCCGCGCTCAGACCATCGGTTGGGAGAAGCTGCTGGAGGCCGGCTCACTGGCAGAAGCCCGCAACAAAGGCTGGCTGCGCAGTGAAGGAAAGGAGTATGTGGTGGATGAAGGCGATGTGATGGAGTTTCTGTTCAACGTTTAGTCAAAGCATTTGATTCCCTAGACATTCCCTCTAGCGCTCTTTGACTTTTCAAGAGTGCTTGATTGGGGAAATATCAGTGATCTCTAGTTGGTTCGCCTAGAGCAAGCCCGGAATGCACTTGTATCCCTTGAGGAACTTGCTCAACTTTCCACCCTTCATGATCTCACTTCCAATTTTCTCGCATTGATTCAGGGATTCAACTGGAATGAGTTCGATCTCCTGGGTGATTGTGCTTAGAACCAGGTAAGCCGCTTTCTTGCGCTCTCCGTGAGCCACCAGTGCCCGTCCATCGTGCTGAGTGGCACTGGCAAGCGGAGAAAATATGACGGTGAGCAGCATCGCAGTGAACCATTTCATTGAGCGATCTGATCTTGCTTTTGCGGTGTTGTGGTCAACACAGTTTGGCTGCTGATCAATTCTTTGTACGTCCATAGAGCATGAACATCTGTTCTCTGGTTGAGATCAATTTGTAGGGCAAAAAGAGGAGTCAGGTCTTCTTCAGTATTTATGGTCANCATCTAACTGAGAGATGGCTTTCTCTTGGTCCTCGGATGGTCTTCATCCTCTGCCGTCAGCTCTCAACGATGTTGTTGACCTGAACTGCCTGCCAGAGCATCAAAGCGTTGTTGTTCTGGCGGGGCGATGTCCTGGCCTGTTTCTGTCACCCCGTAGCGCGGCTTGAGGCTGCGCAGGGTAGGGAGCACGACCAGGCAGGCCCCACCCATCAGCAGCCAGAGCAGCAGGCCATTGTTTTGAAGGTCCAGCAGGGCTCCACCAGCGAGGGGGGCCACAATGGCGCTGATGGCGAAGCACTGGGAAAACAGCGCCATCGCCAAGCCACGGTGTTCTGGTGGTGTCTCTTCAATAACGGCTTCTGTGGCCGTGGGCAGGAAAGCGGCCTGGGCGAAGGCCATTGGCAG
>FUFK010492669.1_pt1 | contig 19319 bp, 28 predicted proteins | sample 1021851 | NCBI WGS metagenome assembly FUFK01 (sample SAMEA51879418, study PRJEB19060) | metagenome
TTTTCTTTATTGTTTTATACCGTGTAGATAATTCTAATGTTCCAGTGTCGACATTGAAATGAGCATGGTCTTTCATTGACTTTTCTTTTACCTTAACACTACCAACTTTATAGTATTTCAATAAATCTGAAATCATTTTGTTTTTATTTACCTCTGATATAAATTCTCTTATTAACATTAGCCTCTCTTAATCACATGTTTCCAACGACTACCACTAAACTCTGGCTCTCCATTTTTGTTTTCATCTAAAAATGGACTGTTGTGATGTATGTTGATTGTGCTACCTGATATTTCACTTGGGTTATCAACATAGTCTTCCACAACTTTTTTAGCTTCATCGATGATTTCTTTTTGTAGTTTTTCTAATTCTTCTTTTTGTTCTTTTGTTAAATCATCACNCATTATAAAAAACTCGCACTNACTTGACTATAATTAACCCACCAAAGTTTTCCACTTCTGTCTTGAACTCTTAACTTGCTTTCTTCAAGAGTATCCACTTTACAAATTGTATTTTTATACAGCATACCATCAACTGTTGGTATATCTTGTTGAATACAAACTCTTTCACTTACTTTTAATACATGACCTTTCACATCTTTCATTATATCTCCTATTTACAAAATTTCTTAGCACTTGGAAAGTAACCATTGAACGANTAATAACAATTNNNACATAANAATCTAATGTTACCATCCAACCAATTNTTACTATCACCATCTTTGAAATCTATCCCTAAACAAACCTTATTTGTAGCTAAATTCACTTCATTATAACCACAATTATGACACTCTTCTAACCAATAGCCTTTTTTAATCAATTCTTCTTTGACTGTTGATTGACTCCACTTTCTTGGAACTTTTCTTTTACCAAGTATTATATCTTCAACATTTGTGGTTCTGGTTACCCAACCTTTTTGAATACCCACACCAGTTTGATTTAAATGTTGGTCGAATACTTTATAATACTTGGCCCATTTCCTATAAGTGGTGTAACATATCCCCATCCATTTAGCTGCTGCCATATTGGACTTTGTATGTTTCTGAGCTTCCAATATCATATTCTTGGTTATTACTTTTCTTCTACCAGGAATGTTTAAAGGACGATTTGCACTCATTATATTTTNTGAAATACTTTTGTTTTTCTNTNAAAANTATNNNTNNTTTGAGTCTTTAGATTNNTTCCCTCTGTCAAACTTGTNTTNCGCCAAGGNANTTGTTCNTCTTTTGGTTTATTAGTTTGCCAAAACAATTCATCAACCTCTAAATCTTCAAACCTGTGTTCCTCAAAGTCCTGACTCATATTACTTGGTGGATTAAAAAAATCACCTGTTGGATTATTAATAGCCATTACACTTCACTCCAAGTTTTAGTTTGTTCAACTATACCTGCTATAGCTTCAAACTCATCTTTTACTTCACTATATACATTTTTTGATGTATATTTAGTACCATTTTTTGTATAAACTGTGGTATCTAATTTATCATACATTGAATCTAATGCATTTTTTATTATTTGGACTTGTTCAAATCCATCTCTACTTATCTTTGACATCTTTGTCCTCCTGTAGTAGTTGTTTTTCTGTTTCTTTTGCTTTATCAAAATCATCTTTTGTATGTTTTCTGATAAAATCATTTACGTCAACATTAAGTCTTATTAATTCACTTAATGCTAAATCTCTAACAAACTCCTCTTGTTCTTTATCAAGAACAGTTGTCATTAATTTTGTTATATAACTTCCTAATTTATTCATTTATTTTTATCCTTATACTATCTAACCATTGTGTTCCATAATAATCATAATAACCTACCCAAATGGTTGCGGTTTGTCCTATGTTTTCTTCCATTACTCCCACCATTTGATAAGCATATCCCTTATCATCAGAGTAACTAACTTGATTTACGACTGGAACATCTTCACAATAATTCCAAGTACAACCCTCAAATGATACATTCGTAGTCCAACCTAAATATTCCATTTCATAACCAACATATGCTCTTAGTTGTGTAAATGTTTGTATTGAACCATCATCGTAATCTAACTGATAAACACCATTTACCATTGGTAAATCAGGTGCTTCTAAATCCAAATAACAATAATCACAAGTCTGATTTGACATTGGATTGTCACAACCAATTGTAATTATACATATAGTATATATAAATATATATTTAATTATATTTTTTACCATATTTTTCTTTTCTCCTTTTGTTTCTAGCCTCTTTTAAACTTCTTGCTTTTTTCTTTTTTTTGTCTCTTTTTTTATTCAACATATCATCAAATGATTCCCAATCATTTGGATTTACTTTAGACATCACATCTCCTATAATATAGTGTTTTTTTAGTATATAAGTCAAGCTTTTTTTTATCCATCAACAACAGCTCTACCTTTTAATTCTTTCCAATCTTCTTCTGGTCTTACATCTAAATTAGTATCCCATACAGAATTTAATACATTTGTAAATATATCTAATTCTTCTGCAGTTTTAATTAAAGCATTTAAATCTTTTGGAAAACAACTACCACCAAAACCTAACTTACCATCAGGACCTGGAACTGCCCAATGTGATTTACCTAATCTTTCATCGTATGTAGAATACTCCACAACCTTATCATAATCAATATTCAACCCATCACATATCATTTTCATCTCATTAGCGAATGATACTTTTGTAGCCAAGAATGTATTTGTAAAGTATTTAACCATTTCTGCTGTGATAGAACCAGTTTTAACTATCTTCACATTAGGAAACGCTAATGAATACACTTGTCTTAACTTTGTTGTTGAGGGCCTTTCACCACCAATTATTATTCTATTCTGATTTTTGAAATCATCAATGAAATTAGCTTCTGTTAAAAACTCNGGATTNAATATTACTGATATGTTNTNACANTCTTTATTTAATCTATTTGTTGTACCAGGTGGTATNGTNGATTTAATNGCAACTATTCTACCTGATACATTTCTACTNACAACCATATCNTTTATATCTTTNACCACAGNCTCAACTATACTNGTNTCACAACTACCATCTTTTTTCATTGGTGTNGGAACACATANNAATATAATATTNGNTAGTTCAACTATATCNTCTAAATAATCAACACTACANTTATCTTTATCTAAATCATATGTTTCTACATNNTANTGTTTACTGAATANTTCTTTNACTGCAGTTCCCACATAACCTTGTCCTACTATTCCTATTTTCATAAACCTATTTTCTCCTTCCAACTTGGAATCCATTTTTCTAAATTACCCTTTGGTGACCAACCCAATACATTTTTTGCTTTATCATGGTTTGCCAAAGTTTCTCTTGGCTCTATAACAGGTTCAACATTTATCGTGTCACCACCAATCATGTTAGCTATATCATTAACTGAACGGTTATCACTATTACCAATATTAAACACATCACCATTTAATTCTAGTGGATAGTCCATAGATTTTATATTAGCGTCAACCACATCATCAACATGTGTGAAATCTCGTCTCTGTTCTCCATCACCTCTAATTGTCATTGGTTGATTATTTAATATTTGTCCAGCGAATATCCCCATAACTAAACAATAAGCACCTTCAGTTGGTTGTCTATCACCATAGACATTAAAATATCTTAGGGATACTGTATCTATACCATACAACTCACTATATAATTTACAATATTGTTCACCAACTAATTTATGTAATGCATATGGACTCATTGGATTTAGTTTACAACTTTCAGATGTAGGCACTTCCTCTGCATCACCATATACTGATGATGATGAACTAAATACTAATCTACTTACACCATATTTTCTACAACCCTCTAAAACATTTACTATTCCGTTTACATTTTTATCATGATACAAATGAGGGTTTTCGATTGATGGTTGTACTCTTGCTAAACACGCCATGTGAAATACAATGTCAACATTTTCAAAAATAGAAAAATCTGATTCTCTTCTCATTTCTGTTAAATCTTTGTTATAAAATTTAGCTTTTGAATTTATGTTTTCTTTTTTACCTGTAGACAAATTATCAATCACTATAACTTCGTGACCATCATCTATTAATCTATCTACAAGATTACTACCTATAAATCCTGCACCACCTGTAACTATCGTTCGCATTTAATTAATTCCTCTTCATATGTTTTTATTTTGTTAATCTGTATTTCAAATATATCTAATTCAAAACTACCAACTTCTAATTCATCATTAGCAAGTATTTCTGACAATTGTTGAATGTATTTAAAATTTTGATTAGTTAGTTTACTACCATCAAATCTAATCTCTATATCATTTTGTTTTTCTGAATCAATTGAATAAATTCTTTTACTTAAATCAAACATTGTGTTTGGTTGTTCGATATTGATATAATCTTCAGCATATGTATCAACGTATATCGTAGAACACCATGGCTCTAATGATTCTAATAATTTTTCATTACAATTCTTAACCACAAATCCAATATCATATTTTGGTGGTACGATTGGTTTTAACAAAGTATCGTGTTTTACAAAGTGTCCCCATTTCCGAATAAAGTTACGAGTGCTTCTGATGTTTTGTGCTAACCACTCATCTGTTTCTCTATTCTTCATAAACACTTGCCCATCAGGATTTCTTTTAGCCCCATCAGCAAACCTTGAACCTCTACAAGTCATATGATATACGAAACCTTCCCAAGTTTGAATAAACTTATATCCATTCAACAAGAATCTATTAAATATATCTGAGTCCTCTTTTGATTGTGGAGCGTATAATGGGTCGTGTCCTCCTATTGATTGGAAGTCTTCTTTCATTATAGCCCACGGCGCGAATATACCCTCTGTGGTTTTACCTTTGTCTTTCATCTTATCTAAATCTCTCAACAATTGTAATTCATCAAATTCTTCGGGTTCAATTCCATAATCAGCCAATATCTTTTCAGGACCTGGAGGATGTAATGGTGGTTCTATTCGTGTAAGACTAACTACAACACCTTTTTTGATGTGTTTATTTATCTCTACATCAAGTCCTGGTAATGCATACATATCAGCGTGATATATCATGACAATATCATTTGTAGCGTAATCATTGATTAGTGTGTCGTAAAGGATTGTGTGTCCTAATCTAGTAGGACCTTCGTTTCTGTGGATTTTTACATTACCATCTTTTTCTGCAATCTCTTGCATCCATTCCCAAGTACCATCATTTGAAAAATCATCAGCCATACATATTTCATGTGTGTAACCAAGATTCTTTCTAATAGAATTATAACTCCATTTTAAGTATTTTAAATTATTTCTACTTGGTTGGATAAAACTAATTGGTTTCATTTATAACCTCTCTTATAACCTTATTCATATTATAAATATACTCTTTTTTACTAAAACACTCATTATATCTTGTTTTTGCAATTTTACTACAATCATTATAAAAATCTTCATCTATTTTGAGTTTTTCCGCTAATTGTTTAGCTTTATTTAAATTACCCATTTCGACAGTTAAATGTGGGAAGCATAACTCTTGTGTATCCAATCCTTCATAACCAATACAAGGTATTCCATGATATGCACAATTTAATGCAAATGTTCCAGCCGCATGTGTTGGCATCAAATGAACTCCATATTTAAATTGAGATAAATTATTTATCCAATCACACCAATCCATATATGGTAAATGTTTTAAGTTTGGCATTCCTTCCTCACCTTTAACTCTTCTACCCATTGAGGGAATACTAACTTCGGTTTCAAATTGTTGAGCAACAACATAAGAATCAAAACCACCATACCACCTACAAAAGTTTCCACCAATGATTACACCATTTCTATCCTCTGGTGATGTCGTTGGCTCAATATTATCTTCAATCATTAATGATTTATTTTGATAAACATGTTTTTTGTTAGTCAACCCTTTATAGTATTCAATATCAATTTGATTATGTGCAAATATAATATCTACAGAAACCAATGTATTATAAAACCAAACTTGTTCCTCCATTGAGTAATCTTGAAAATACCAATGTGGGCCCTCTTGCATAACTGCTGTCAATTTACATTTCTTTTTTAATTCACCCACCAAATTATATTTAGATAATGACTTTACATGATTTTTAGGTAACACCACGATTCCCAAATCATAAATGTTATCATCGACACTCGGCATAGTTGGTATTGGATGATGAGTAGCGTCAAGTGCTATCCACCAAGCTAAATCTGTTCTTATGTTTTTTTCAATCCAATCATCAGAATTTCCTATTACCTTACCAAACCAGTTTCCTTCCGTGAATACTCCTACTTTCATTATCCTATTCCTTTCCAAGTTGCACCATTATCTGTGTAGTGATGATGACACATTGTGTTCGAATTATAATAAGATTTACCACCTCTTTCAATCATATCATTAACCCAATACCTGTCCTCTTTTGTAGATAAAGTTTCATCAAATGGATTATCTATTAATATTTGTTTCTTATAAAATGCAAATGCATTATGTAAAAAGTATCTATTCTCATTGTTACTAAAAAGATTAGTGCCATCTTTATCTATAAAGTTAGACCACACATATCTTCTACTTATCTTTTTACCATTCCATATTGGTATTTGTTTTCCACCAACTACACAATGTTCTTCTAATAAATCTTGAATTTTTTCAAACTCACAATTCATAATTTGTGAGTGAGCTGATAAAATTAATACATAATCATTAGAACATTTTGTTACACCATAATTTAAAGATTTACCAGGTGTATACGAATCAATGTTATATGTTTTTATATCTTCAAAATCAAAAGTATTTACAACACTCATTGAATTATCTGTTGAATTGTTATCAACAACTATTATTTCAGGTTTCTTAAATGTATCTAATACTGATTGTATAGCGTAACCAATGTATCTTTCTTCATTTCTATTTCTTATTATAACCGATATGTTATCCATTAATACATAACTCCCATTTTATCTAAAACTTTTTTAAACTTATCTCTCATGACATATTCTGATTTTTGATTTTGTTTAGTGACTCTAGCTTGAGTGGCTTCACTATATAAATCTAACAAAAAGTTTGGTTTTCCAAAAGCAGTGTGAACAAAACATCTCTTTCCACCTTTTCCACCTGCTCTATGAAACACTCTACAATCCCAAATGACAACATCACCTATTTCTGATGGAATATACACCGACTCACACTCTGAATGTGGTTTACGATGACTTCCTTTTAACACATGTAAGCCCGCTTCATTTTTTGAATGGTCTTGTAAATAAGTGCCTACTCTGTAAACTAAAAGTTCTTCACCTTTAACTAAATATTTGTGATTTGTATCCTCAAAAACCTTATTATATTCTTTCCAACTATTTGTTTTACACAATTCTTGTATGGTTAAATCATATTTTTCTTTTAAATAAGTTTTTATTTGATTTTCATTCCATTTCCAAGCGAGGTGTCGTATTCCCCCATCGTGATGAAATTTACCTGGAGCCACATCAATGTGTGTATCGTAATGATGAGCATATTTTAAATCACCACCACAAGCTTCTTTTAACAAAGATATGAGTTTTTGACTTTTAAAAAAATCTAAATGTAAATCAAACTCTTTGTAATTTATAGCATCTGGTTTTGTTGTTAACCAATTCTCTACTTCACACCTATTTTTTTTATGAGAAAAATACTCTACCAAATGTTCTCTCCATTCAATCATAGTAGATTTAGGAAAAACATCTTTTAATAAAGTGTATCCATCTTCTTTAAGTTGTTTTAAATTATCCATTTTTTAATTTGTTTATTGACCATTCATAGGCTTTTTGTTGTCCTTCCCAAGTCATACCACCAACATGTGGTGTAACTAATATATTTAATCCCTCTTTAATTCCTTTGAGTATTGGACTTTTATGTCTATCTCCATACTCATCTTCAATTACATCTGTAGCGTATCCTTTAAGTTTTCCACTTCTTAAAGCGTCTATAATATCGTGTTCATTTACAATCTCACCACGAGATGTATTAACAATATACGAATTATTTTTCATTTTTCCTATAACTTTTTTATTAATCATATGTCTTGTTTCATCATTTGCATGAACATGTAGTGAAATAATATCTGACATTTTCAAGAGTAATTCAAAATCTGCATCAAATTTATAAGGGTCATATGGTAGTGTGTTCATACCAAATGCATAACAATAGTCTGTCATCATTTTACCCAATCTACCATATCCTATGATTCCAATGGTTTTACCCTTTAACTGATGTCCCATATGCATATCATAATCCCAACCACCAACTTTTACATCTTCAAAACTACTTGGTATGTTTCTTAACATTGATGACATCAATCCGAAGGCTAACTCAGCTGTAGATGGTAATTCATTCAACAACTCCATATCTTCTTTATGAGACATTACCTTGATACCTTTTTCATTACAATAATCAATATCAATATGATTCAAACCAGTGCTAGCCGTTAATATAGTTCCGTTAAAATGTTTTAAAATATATTTATCTAACTTGTAGTTCTGTTTATTTGGATTACAGAATATAACATCATATTTACTAATATCTATAAAATTAAAGTCAACATCATTTCGTATATCAGGTTTATAATCTACCTCACCAAATGTTTCAAGGTGTTCATATATTCCATCTAAATGTTTAATCGGTGTTAGACAAAGTATTTTCATTTAAGATTTTTTCTTGCTAATTCTAAATCTTTTTCGTAATGTATATCTGTCGCTTCACACTTTACACATCCAATTCTTTTACTAACATGACCTGCCATCAAATGATTATACTTGAATATTCTAACACTACCACTTCTCTGAAAAGCATTAGGGTCTCCGTTTCTATTAGTAACAGTTATTAAATCATCATAATAATTTTCTATCATATATTCTAAACATCCAGTGAGTGTTACGCTTCTATCTGGATGGTCTGGTTGTATTCCAACAATATAGTCATACTTTTCATTTAATTTATTTACAATGTCTATATACACATCTACTACTTCTGTATCTCCACATAAAAATTTATCTCTAATCATACCTTTGACATCATTTTTATATGCAATATCCATAATTTTATCATCCTCAGTTGATACAATTATATCTTTTACATATGGACAATCTTTAGCAAAATCTATAGCGTGTTCAACAAGAGCCTTTCCATTTATCTCTCTTAGATTTTTTTTGTGTAATCTCGTAGAATCACCCTTTGCAGGTATAATTGCTAAAACTTTTAAATCTTTCATTACTTTTTCTCCCATCCTAATTGTTCTTGTATTTTGTATTATTTGATTGAATGAAGACCATTCATTTTCATATCTTTTAATTGTTCTATCGTTTCCTTCATCATGGTAGTGATATACGGCGGTTTCGGGTTCATAAACAATAATGTAATTCATTGCCTGAATTTCTTTTGACCATTTTATATCTTCCCAAGCTTTTATTTCTTCATCAAAATTTACATATTTCCATATATCTTTTCTTATCATACTTGACGCATTATTAAAAAAAGAATCTTTTTGTTGATAAAGTTTTTCATCTCTGAATATGATACTCAGGTTTCTTTTATCGAGTATGTTTGCATCTTCCGTAGGTAGTTGTTTTGAATATACTCCCGCAACTCTATAATGGTCAAAATTATCAACCATTATTTTTAAATAGTCCTCACTTGTAGGAAAACAATGTGCACTAAGGTTACATATATAATTAAATTTTGCTTTTTTAATTCCTATATTTAATGCCTTTCCATATGTGAAAGGAATACATTTTTCTATCACACATCCATATTTTTTGGCAACATCTATTGTGTCATCTGTGCTACCAGAATCTACCACAATGACTTCATGTTCAACAGTTTGTGTTTTTAAGATTTGTAATAATTTGTCTAAGTTTTTACCCTCATTCAAAGTTCTAATTACAACACTAATCATTTATAGATTTCTCCTAATGTTTCAAATGTTATTGCCTGATTTGGGTCACTTATAGATTCGTCTGGTATTGGATGTGTTTCTATTATCAAACCATGTGCACCCGCTGCTAAAGCTGCCTTTGCAATAGGTGGTACAAAGTTTCTGTAACCACACGCATGACTAGGGTCATACACCACAGGTATGTTAGTTAGTTCTTTAAGTGCAGGTATAACCATCAAATCTGGTGCCCATATGTTACCAAATATATGTCTTGTAGATGGTGCACCACCCACTCCTCGTGGACAAATTGCAATCTTATGATTACCTCCAACCATAATTCTTTCACATGCACCAAGTATATCTTCAATCTGTCCATATAGTCCTCGTTTCAATAATACTGGTTTGTCTATGTGTCCTAACGCGTCTAATAAATCATAATTTTGAGCATTTCTTGTACCGACTTGTATAACATCAACAATATCAAGAGTTTCATCATCTAATTGACTTGTGTGCATTATTTCCGTAACTATTGGTAAACCTGTTTCTTTTTTTGCCAAGTTTAATAATTTTAAACCTTCTACTCGTAATCCCTCTTTCCAACTATATGTTCCCACCGATGTAGAATTTGTAACTGGATAAGTACAAGGTTTATATGCACCACCTCTTAAAGCATTTGCACCCATCTTTTTTACACTTTTTGCAATATCAACTATATTGAATTTATCTCCCGGTCCACCTTCAACTGAACAAGGTCCTGCTATTTTGGTCCAAGGCCAATCTACTTTTATATCTCTATCAATAGAGTTTTTTAATTTTCCATCTTTGACTAAACCCTCTATAAACTTAGGTAATTGTTTCATTTTATTTCTCCATCTTTGATTTTGTTAAATAATTTTTCTTCTTCTGGTATTAAAAAAGACACTTTACCCTTTTCTACATATTTATTTAATACCTTTACATGTTTTAAGGCGTATTTTCTCAAATTTTCTGACCAATGTAAACCATTGTAACTTGTATTTCTCTTTTCAGAGGTTTCAGTATAAAAGGTAAATCCAGCAATTGATACCTTTTCATAAATACTTGCAGCTTTCATTATAGCCACTAATCCTGTAGTAACCACCCATCCCTTTTCATCTTTTGGATATGAAATTATTGATTTTATTTCATCTGGTATAGCGACATAATGTGATGGTGGACTTCCTACACTTAAAATACTCGTGTGTTTTAGTTTACCAAACTTGTGTTCTACGATACCACGATATTCTTTCTGATGTTCACTATGTCTGAACCATACAATTTTGTCTGATAATTTATTTGGTAAAAAATATTTATCTTTTTTAATTGAGACAATTTCACCAAATTTTGATAATGAATTTTTATCTCGTTTTCGCACTTTATCTTTTGTCATTGATGTAACCCATATATTGGTCTTCGAACCGACATGTTTTTCAAATCCTTTTGTATTACAGTAATTACATCTTATCACTTTTGTAAATGAATCAATTTGTTCCCCAAAGTTATAATTTAAGAGTGATGGACTATTTCCAACCACAATAGTTTTAGCTTTTGGCCAATATAATTTATTTAACTCACGTTTGTCAAGATTATCCATTTACAATTCTCTTTATTTCACTTGTATATTTTTCTATTGAATTATAATCAACTCCACCTTCAAGTATATTTTCTATGTAACTTGTATCTCTACCAGTTTTTAATTGAGTTTCTATTTTTTCATGCACCTCATTCAGTTTACAAAAACCAATAAAATTTTCAAAAGAACCAATGAAGTTACCACCATCTAACACAACAGTCGGGATACCCATTTGTATTGGTTTAAAACATAAAGTAGAAGAAATTCCAATTACAGAGTGAGCTTGTGATACCATCAAATTATCATCCTCTATGTCTTGTATTACATCACCATCAATTGAGTTATTTTTCAAAACAGATTTTACAAAATCAATATCTTGATTATATGGATTACCCAACGCAAAATGTCTATCTCTATTTTTTATTTTTACGACAACTTTTTTACCATATTTTTGTTGTAAATCATTTAACTTTATTTGTTTAACAAATTTATCTCCAAAAACATTAGGAAAAACTCTTCTTTCATTTTCTAAAAAATTTGTTATCACTAATATATTTTCGTTAGTCCTTTCATAATTTTTCAAATTATCATTTGATGGTATACCACCTAATAAAAAAGCATCTTTATTTATAAATTTAGAAAATTTATCTTTTTGAAATTTACCAAATAAAAAACAATAATCAAAAACTTTTTTATAATGGTTTATCTCAAAACTTTTATTAGTAAAATCTCTATTTCCGTGTTGATTTGCAAAAACTTTTATATTATTTTGTTTAGCTATGGAATAAATAATCATCGTTGGTATCTCATGACCTTTATCTCTACAGTCATCAAATAATATAGCATCATATTTTGAATAGTCAACCTTAGTCCAATCATTGTGAATGTGTTCAAAATAAGAATCATATCTTTTATGAAACTCATCTCTCATATCTATAGAGCCATTCCATTGTTGTCTATAATTCATTTGATGTACAGACAACAAACTTAAATCAAAATCATTACTCAAAGATGGAATAATCGGATGTATTCTTTCACCTTGTCTGTAAACAGAAACTACAATTAATAGTTTTTTCAATCTCTACCCCTCCAACCAATTTTTAAAATAACTTTCGTAAGCTGATTGTTCTTCTTTGTGACGATTATCTGTATCCTTAGAACCCCATCTATTAAATGTTCCACCCTTTAAATGTAATACATAATTATCACTTGATTTTATTTCTTTTTTTACTTCCTCATAACCACCTCTGATAATGTGATTGTATTTTGATTTAGCATCAAAAAGTTTTACATTAAACCCTAACTTACCGCTATTTATGCCAGTTACAAATTCATCACAAACACAAACAAAATCTTGGTCTACCCACCAGTCTTTGTTATTCAAATCTCTATTATGTGGATGGTGCTCTCTAAAAAGTACATAAGGTTGCCAACTCGGTTCATTAAGTTCACTTATAAAAAACCTCATAAATGTATTAGAAGCTTCTGTAACTCTATATCCCCAAACACCACCATTTGTTTTAAATTCTGCTGGAAAGTGTCTTGTGGTATACATGAAATCAAAATCACTCTTAAAAACATCAAAAGGATTTTTAAGAAATATTAAATCAGCGTCAAATGATAACACATTATCACCTTCCTTTAAATTTAAATCTTTTACCACTTGATAAGCTTTTTCTATCTTACATGTCATTCTTCTATTGTCCCAATCTTCTTTTGGGAAATTTATAACTTCAACACCTCTACTTTTCAATAACTCTTGATTTTCAAGTCCACATGTATATACAACAATTTTACAATCTGATTGTTTTTTTAAACTTCTGACACATACATCAAACATATCATTTTTGATATATTTACCAACATATATAAAATAAGCTACGTTCAAACTAACTCTCCTATAGTTTTATAATCTAATTTATAACTTTTTTGTAAATATTCCAAGACATTTCTGAAATTTTCGTAATTTTCTTTATTCCAAACATTATCATTCCAATCACCAGCAATATGAGATTGAAACATAAACACATTTCCATTCCAAATACTTATAGAATCTGTCTTGTGTATTCCGTCTTCACCTTCAAATGTTTTACAATCCCAAACCAATCCATGATTGTGTTCTTGATGAATAGCTGAATATTCAAAATATTTACCTAAAACTTTTACAGAATCTGAATGTGCTAACCAACCTGGATTTCTCCAACCTTTCGGTTTCAACCCAACCTTATCCCATTCTGATAAACAATCACTAATTCTTTGTAGTGCTTTTTCTTCCGTGTCTAATTCAAAAAATTCACACTCACCAATACCATCTCTTTCACATTGATGATAGTGTCCGTGAGCTGCTAACTCAACCCAATCTTTATTTTTCCAAAACTCAACCCAATCTTTGTGTTTTGATAATGGATACTTTCTATGATAATTTGATGGAATGAATAATGTGAATTTACAGCCAAACTCCTCATTAAGTTTTTCTAAATAACTTACACACTCATCACCTTCACATCCCCAACCTTTTTCAGGATGTAAATCATCTATTGATATTGTAAGATTTATTTCCACACATCCTTCCAAGTAAATGATTTAAAATTAGGATTAAATAAATTATAACAATTTTGTTCTGACATCTCGTTAGCTTTTACATACCAATCATTACTTCTTCTCTTTTCATTCATTGTTCCATCTTCTCGTTCACCTATAACATACATTCTTTTATTTGGATGATTCCTATTATGTACCAGTAATATATTCTTTATTACATACTGAGGAATCATACCTAACACCTTTTGAATCATCATCATAAAGGATGTATCTTCGTGTACAAAAAATACAGATTTAGGAATGTTTACACCAGCCTTAACCACCTCAGATGAAAATACTAAACCACACCCATTAAACTTATGTTGATTTAATATTTTAACATCAAGTTCATTAATCTTATCATTAAAACTATTCATCTCATCTATTGACATTGTATATCTTAAACTCCACCAATGTTCAGGTTTAAATTGTTCTGGTTTATCATAAAATGGTTTATCTGTAAATTCAGGATGTTCTAATACTTTCCAAGAATCATCCCACATTTTACAAGTGCTAAAAAATGTTGTATATTTAGGTGTATTATCTTTCACATTATTATGTAAATTATCTAATATTTGAAATGTTTGTTTTGGTATTAAAGCATCAGTTTCTCCCCACATTAGTACATCAACTTTATCACAATAATAATCATTAAACCATCTTCGATAATCAGCGATAGTCACAAGTTCTTCTGTAACATCTAATTCAAAACCATCAATCATTTTTTCAAATCTTGTAATTATTTCATCCATAGTAATTTGACTTTCATCAATTTTTTCTAAGTCTTGATTAATCACAAGTTTAAAGTCAACAATAACATTTTCTTTATTTTCTATATGTTCAAGTGATTGTTTGACACTATTTATGTATTCTTCAATCATTTCAATTTCGTACCATTGAACTAAACAACCTATAGCGAATTTGTTATTAATCCTCAATATTAAATCTCCTTTTCATCTCTCCCCAAGTTTGTTTCATTAAATCATTTCTTAATGTTTTTTCAAATCCATTGAAGTGATAAATCCAAGCACAATCCAAAAATAAAGCGTTTTGTAATACACCTCTGACATGCATATGTGTAAAGTTCCATTTTTTACTTAAATGAGTAATGGGATACTTCTCCTGTCTTACTAAGTAATTAACAGGTGTTTGGTCTGAACCTTTTTTTAAAGTTTCGTGTTGTCTCGTTCTCAACTCATCTTCATTTTTGTAATAAAAATCAGTTATTGTTTTACAAAGTTTTTTATGTTTAGGTGACATAACGATAAACCCATTATTCATATATGTTGTCCAATCAAACTTTACATCTGGAAACATATCTTGATAACCTGTAATACTATTATGTACCCATTCTACCATTAAATCATCGTTAACACCAGAATACTCCCCATTAGTTTCATCAAAGAAGTTTGGAGCATTTGGATGAATCATAGTATCAATATCAACAAGAGCTACTTGATTGTATTCTATACCTGAATTTTCAAGTATTTCAAATACATGCCATCTCTGCCAAGTTGGTTTCATTATTGATTTATCTCTTAACTCTTCATCAAGAATAATCATTTCTACATTATTCTTATCACACCACACTTTCCAAGATTTATAACACCATTCTTTGTAATCTAATACATCAGGTGCACCATCAAGACAAGTCATAAATACTATATTTTTTTTACTCATCTAAATTTTTATTTAAAACTAAAGTAATACCAGAGCAACTTCCACTATATAATCCACGAACTATTGGATATTCTCTTTTTATTTTAAATCCTGTATTTTTAATAAGTTCTTTTAAAATTCCATCATTTAATTTTATTGGATGTTTAGCATCTCTACCATCATGTAAATCAACTGATAATAACATTTCTCCATCTTCTTTTAGATAATTATAACAGTTTTTCATTATGGTCTCTGCGTCATAACAATGGTCTAAAACATTGATACACATTATAGCATCAACTTCTTCTTTTAAATTTTCTAAAAACTTTTCAGCTGGTTCTGAATAAAGTTCATCAGCTTTATCTAAATCACAAAAGTATATAGATTTAAATTTATCAGCTAGAGGTTCAATAGCTATAATGTAACTTTCATCAAACCAGAGGGTTCTTAATTTAGAACCAGCCCCTAAATCAATTATTTTTTTTCCAACAAAATCTTTTTTCTTGTAACCAAAACTTGTTAGATACCCCTCTGTTTCTTTCATCCATCTATCATCACTACTTCTACTTTTACTATTTTTGTGATGTGCTAATTCACTTGGTTGTCCTTGTTCTTTCCAATTATTATAAGCCTCACTCATATTTATTTCTCCTCCCACCATTGTGGTTCTGTTTCTGTTTTTAAAAATTTACAAACTACTCCTTCATAATCTGTTAAAATTAAACCTGGTCTACAATCACTACCTTTTGGTTCACCTATATATTCAACAATATTAAAATTATCATTTTGATTAATTGTATCTTGTATTGCTTTTTTTACACCTGTTTTTGGGTGACCATAATCATCAAATATTATATATTGTTCCGAATTACCATAATTTGTACAATTTAAAATGTCTGATACAACTCCACCATACTCATGATTACAATCAATAAAACTGACCTCGAATTTTGGTAGATTTAAATCATCCCAAGAAGAGGCGTAAACATCCTTTTCAATGTAAGTTATGTTGTCTCTGTCAGCGTTTAATTCTTTTGCCATTCTTAAATTTGGTTCTTCTCTCCAGTCTAATGTTATAACATTTTTAAATAAGAAACTTAATATTCGTGTTGTGTGGCCATGATTAGTTCCGACCTCTAAAACAGTGTGGTCTTTTCCCATCTCACTAAAAAGTTTAATTAAATCTCTTTTAAATTGTAGTGATGTTGTTTCTTTATATTGTCTTTTATCTGGAATATTCTTTAACATAAAATCTATGTCCATTATTAATCCTCACTTTGTTTTTATATTGTGTTATAAAATTGATTTTGTTCTTCTTGTCTTTTTATTTCTTTAGGATGATAGAATGAAAATTGTTCTTCTGCTGGTAAGTAAGTGTGTTCTTGATAACCTGTTAACACTTCATGTACTTTATTCTTCCATAAGATATTTGGACGATTNCTCCAAATTCTACCTTGATAATCAGGAAAGTTTACCCAANNCTTTTCATTCACNTNCCAACCCCATTTATTAATATGTTCNTGTGTGATACCATCAACCGTNTTTACTCTTGGCACCCAATANAAATCTANTGTTGGATTTGATTGTAATATTGGTTTNAGATTCTTCATCAATGATTTNTGTGGAATCTCATCAGCATCTATATTAACAATATAGTCATTTTTGCACATACGAGTCAAGTAATTTTTTTGTCCNGCGTAATCTTTTAACAAATGTCTTTGTTCAAAAGTCATTTCGTGCATNGATGTCATTANATCTAATATCTCTATNGTTTTTGGATTGTCTGAATAATCATCAAGAATTACTATCTCATCTTCTTCGTCTTTATGTTTGACTAAAAATTCTAATAACTTTTGTAATGATTCATCTTCATTATGAGTCAATATACTATAACTTATTTTCATCTTATGAACCTCTCACATCTGTAAACACTCTTATGGGTTCTAAATACACTGCACTTTTAATAGCTGTAAGATAATCATAAGTTCTATATTGGTTTCCAATTTTAAAACTTTTTGCTAAAATGTCATATGCTTGTTTTTTAACACCTAAAACATCGTTAATAATATACCTACTATCTACAGTTAGTTTATATAAATTATTTTCATCATCTATTTTTTCAAAACTTCCTATTCTTTCTAATAAGGAAATTTCTCTTTTATCAACCGTCAGTAACATTTTGTTAGATTCTTCTAATTTAATACCAATTAAATGTTTTGTTACTCTCCCATCTTTTAAAGTTACGTTTAATTGTGGATTTAACACTAATATAGAATGAGTTAATTGTCTACCTGTCGATTTTGACTTATATCGAAATGAAATAATATCACCAGGTTTAACTCTCTTCCAACTATATGGTTGTTTTTTATTCGCCACTTAAATCTCTCTGTTTTAATAATTCGTTAATTTGTGTCATACCTTCAATAAATAAATCATAAACAATAGCGTTGTCTGTATCTATTTTTTTATCATAAAACTTTCCTGGTATACTTGGATTTGGATATTTTTTTCTATCCTCTTCGGGTATTTCAACCATTGGTGCAAACGCCCACTTTAGTTCTTTACTCGTGTTGTTAATTGGATACAACATACCAATTGGTAATGTGATTATACTTGGAATCCAAATGTGTCCGTTTTCTTCCTTGGCCCAATTTTTCATATCCTCACCAAGTTTTTGAAACTCTTCATTGTCTGCTTTTATACCTTTGAATTTAGTTGAGGTTGTATAACCACAATTAATACACTGCATTACTTGAGCCTCTTCTGTTCCAGCCACATGTAGTGCTTTCTCCCCACATAAAAAACAATTACTAACTAAGTCTTTCATACTGTAGCCTCATTTGTTTTTTTTAATTTTGGAAGTTTTATTTTTGGTGGTTCTGAACTACTTACTTTTTTTAATTTTGGTAAGTTTAATCCAACTTGTTGAGGCACTTTATCAACATGTGGTGTAATTATTTCGTCAAGTTTTTCTGTCATTTTCTCTAATGTAAATTTATTTCTATTTACTTTCATTAAATTTAATGCTTTTTCTCTCACCTCATCATAATTTGTAAAACAATAATTCATAGCTTTGTAAGCTTGTTGTTCATTTACATTAAACCATTGTGATTCTTCCACTATAATATCTTTCCAAACTTGTGATTTTGGAACTTTAGATAAATTACCACCCAACAACATTGAATCTGTTGGTGATAGAAAATCAACTTGTCCACTCCAAGCTGGTGCAATAACAGGTAATCCAACCATTGACGCTTCAAGTAAAGGTCTTCCAAATCCCTCACCGTGTGTTAATGATATGAATGATTTTACTTTAGGATGGTTGTATAATTTGTTCATTTCTTCTGATGATAATGAACCATGTAACAAGTATATGTTAGGTAACTTCCAATCATTAGGAAATCCATTTTTAATATTATTTATTTTTTGTAGACAATCTTCTCTATCTAAAATAGAAAAACCTGCTCCATTTGTTTTTAAAATTAGTGCTGGTTGTTCTTTCTTATTAGCAAATGACTCATAAAATATTTTTACTAACTTTGATATATCTTTTCTATCTTCACCATAACCACCTTTACCCCATAATCCTACATGAAGAAATGCAAAATCTTCTTTAAT
>FUFK010044730.1_pt1 | contig 19315 bp, 16 predicted proteins | sample 1021851 | NCBI WGS metagenome assembly FUFK01 (sample SAMEA51879418, study PRJEB19060) | metagenome
GGTAGTGTTTCGATTGATCAAGGTCCTAACTCAGAACTTAATGCTGACTTACTAGATGGTAACGAAGGTTCATTCTATCAGGATGCGGGTAACTTAACTCAAGGAACATTAGATCCTGCAAGACTTCTAAACACCACATATGCGATATCCATATCTGGAACCGCTGACACTGCAAACTTAATATTTAACGAGACTCAATCACTTACATCAAACCCATCTCCAGCTCAGGCAGGAAGTGGTGTTGGTGCTGCACTTAGAAACAACAACGCTGATGGTCTATCAGATGGTGGAACTACACACGGTGTTGTAACATACAGAAGAGAGGCAACAGGTAACGCTTCTACTCAATTAGGATTTACTTCAAATAACAATCTTTGGATTAGAGGTAACAGTGGTAATGCTGCAGTTTATTCTAACTGGTATCAAATTTGGTCAGAAAATAATCAGGGTGCATCCAGTGGTATGGATTCTGATAAACTTGATGGCAAGCAAGGTCTATGGTATCAGACAGGTTATAACGTAGGTGACACACGTGGTGGAATTAACGCACCTATCGGTGACATGTTCTTACCAGAGGTTCTTGGTAAAGACAAGATGGTCTTTGAGAACTTCTTTGTTAATGACACAGGTAACAAGTTTACACTATACATTCCAGACTTCCATTGTAATAGTGGTGTTGGTGGTAACATCAATAATGGTGGAACATATACTATCTACTCTGATGTGGGTGCAACAAACAACATTGGTTCTATCGTAGTTGATAGTTCTGGTGGTGTTCAAGAAANNACNCATACAACTGGTGANATNTATTCACTTGTAACTGGAACNATTANCATTTGTTGGTNNNAANACNAACGCAAACATNTATGTCTTNGGTCCTAATCCTGGCACAAAATGGACTGTANCATCATCNAANAAANTTTCTNGTGGATCNNNANNNATNTTTGGATTACGTGATAATGCAAACGGTGCTAAGTTNCANATTGGTAANGCATCAGTATCTACNACACCAACAATAGACTTTAGATCATCTGGTCAAGCACCAAACTATGACGTTCAAATGATCGTCTCTGGTGGTAATAGCACAGATGGAAATGGTGCTATTAGATTCAATGCTTCGGACTTCACTGTAAATGGTAATACAGTATGGCATGCAGGAAACGACGGTGTAACATCTCAGCTAGACGCTCATTACTTAGATGGTTATGTTCAGTCTACTGCTGCTACAGGTAATACAATTGCACGTAGAGATGCATCAGGACACTTAACAGTCAATGACTTGACAGGTGACCAAGGTATCTTTACTAACGCAGGTACAGGAACATTAAGTCTTGCAGATAGTAATGGTATTACTCTTGGTAAATCTACTACAAATACATTAGCATTACAAGGTAAAAATAATTCTAGTGTTGGTTATATAAGATTTGGTAGTGACACCAAATACTTTGGATACAGTGGAACTTACCTATGGTATGGAACCAGTAATACTAATACTACAATGGTATGGAGAGGTGAGAATGTAGGTATTGGTAATAAAGCAAATAACCCATCTACACTTCTACACTTAAATAGCGACAGTGGATCTACTGTTGAACTTAGACTTACTGCTAGTGGAAATGGTGGTANNGCTGATCCTCAAATNAGATTTACTGGTCAGAANNATGGTCTAAATGAAGGNGCATTATTACATTANGATAATAGTAATGGCGTATTTACTGTGGATCAGGTTTGGACTGGAGTTCCAGCTGGTANTGATGCAATACGTTTCAGAGTTGATGCAGNNGGAACACCTATTCTAGGTCTTGGTATAAGAGGAGATGGTGGTGTAACTGCACATAAAACATTCAGATCTAAGGAACAAATTATATCTGAAGTGGCAACTGGTACCGCACCAATTACTGTTAGTTCTCAAACTGTATGTCCTAACCTTAACGCAGATTTACTTGACGGTTATACTGCCTTAAGTCTTCCATACTTACAAGGAAGAGTTAACGTATGGATTACTGATGATGGCGGTCAAGAAAGATTCTACTTCTCTAACAATGACGATACATTCTTTAGAACTGGTGATGACTTCTACTTTAGAAATAATGGAAACAGTGGTATAGGTTCACTTGATTCTAGTGGTTGTTGGACATTCTACAGTGGTGGTGATCAAGCACAATCAACATACGGTCTAGAAGTTAGACAGTTAAATGGTATTAACTTAAATGCATCTGAAGGTCTATCGTCTGGTCAGAAGTCTACAGTATTGAGAGCTGGTGGAGACAAGTTATGGATTGATACATACGGAGTCTTTAGAAGAAACCGTAATAGTGTTAACGAAAACATCAATGTTAACAACGGAGATAACTGTATGTCCGCTGGTCCTATCACTATAAATAATGGTGTCACCATCACAGTCAACAATGGTGGTTCTTGGAGTGTAGTATAAAATGAGCACTATTAACGTTCACGACATACAAGGTTTATCAACCTATTCTAATAATGTTAGATTACCAAATGGTCATCAACTAAGAGTTGATGGAACTATTAAATTGCCTGAGTGGACAGTTTCCACTCGTCCTGCATCACCTGAGACAGGTCAGATAGGTTGGAATCAAGAACTAGCAAGATTTGAAGGATATACTGGAAATGATTGGGTTGCTATTGGGGATGAAAAACCAGATGGCAGTTCTGCTGATAAAGCATTAGATAAAGCAACAGACGTTATGACTAACGTAACCAATCCTCCTACTGGTTGGTATTGGGTCAAAGTAAATGGCGTCGCTAAACAAATTTGGATTGACACAGTATATGATGGTGGTGGATGGAGTCTTGTTGCAAGTCATAAGTTCAACATTAGTATACAATCATTGAGTTATGGACAGGCAGCAACATCTACTGACTGGTATTCAAATGGTGGTGTTTATGGATCTGGTGATCCTAAAACATATACATTATGGGCAGGATTAGATGCATGGGATGCTATTGTTCGAGCAAACAATGTAGGAAGAAACGTTGTATTTTATGTTGCTAGTTCATCAGTTCCTTTGGGATCTACTGGTTCTCATAACAACAGAGCAAGATGGACTTGGACTGGTTGGGGAACTAACTATGATTGGGTTGGAGAATCAAACTTGAATGTCCAACTAGGAAGCACACCTGGCGTTTGGAACTATCATATTAGTAACGGTTACAACTTTACCACCACTGATAGAGACCAAGACGTATACGGTGCTAACTGTGCCAACTTATACAACAGAGCACCATGGTGGTATGGAGCATGTTGGTCTGGAAGTTTCTGGGGTGGTAATGGTGCAAACTATCAGAACGCTGCTTTCTGGAACAGTTCTGGTAGTGACTATTGGAACTATGGAGCATACTACGTAAAATGATTAACTCTGATACAACTATTTTTGGTGAAGAAACATCTCTTCCTAGCGTTCCTAGTAAAGAGTATGATGATGCTGTCAAATTGACAGTCATGAAGAATGGAAGAGTTTTAGGAAACAATGGATGTTTCCGTTATGTCTTACAGTGGAAAGACAAAAATGGTAATGTTGTTTATGAAGAGTTTTATGCACTCCCTCCAAATAAATTTAATTTGCCTGATGAAAGTTCTTTTGATCTAAAAGGTATTATCGAGCATGCATGTGAAAATGATCTTTTTGTAAAGGTCGATCCCGATAAATTAGAAGTAGAAGAGGTGAACATCTAATGGCATCAAGAATTAAAGTTGATGAGGTTACAAATTTAAACGGTTCTGGTAACGTATCGTTTCCGACTGGTGGTGCCTCCTTTCAAGGTAATGTTGGTGTCGTAGGTAACATTGACTTCAGTGGTCAACTTCTACAAAACGGTCAACCATTTGTTACACTACCACAACAGACTGCTGCTAACCTTGGTGCAGTTTTAAGATCAGGTGGAACATCAGGAACAGCATACTGGGATACAACAGGAGAAGGTGCTTCTGGTGTAGCAGGATTTTCTCAATCAAAATATAAAGCAGGATTTAATATAACAAGAGGATTTAGTTGTTGTGGATATCGTGGAGCACAGTCTTGGAGAAACGTTAACAGACTAGTCCACTCAACATTTACACAAACAAACTTAGGAGATTTATCAGCACAGTCAGGTGCATATATTGATGGTAAACCTAACACCAGTATGACTGCATTCATCTTTGCTACAGGTAACTCTTGGGACGCAACCACGAGTTATGTTTCTAAGATTAACATGAATACAGAATCCAATGCGGGTGCTGCGTCTAGTATGTCATCTAGTAGAAACAGATGTTCTGCCATGGGTAGAGACTTTGTGTATGCTTATGTTCATGGAGGTGGTAGTAACAGTAGTAGTACAGTTAGATACAACCTTTCTACTGAAGCAAGTAACAACTCTACAAACAACCCTAGTGGATCACAAAACAACCCTGCATGTGGACAAGGTGCTACTGTAGGATGGATTAGACAGGGTGGTGCATATGCATTTAACTTCTCTACTGAATCATATACTAACTGGACGGATTCACCAGGCACTGATGGTTCTAACAAAACACTGTCAAGTAGAAATGGATTTTCTTACTGGAACACTTGTGGAGGATACAGAACTAGTTGTGACTGGCACTTGAGAGATTCTTACAATGGTGGTCGTATGGCATCTGTAAGTAAAAATGGTATAACTACTGGTGAGGAGTCAATGCACACAGGTAATGAATATGGATTTATTTGTGGACAGTATGATGGTAGCCAGAATAACAATGGTTATCTCTTTACCTATGCAAGTCATAGTTTCCAAAGAGATTCTAGAATGGATAGGTCGGGTATCAGTGGATCTGCGTCCGCTGCAGGGATAGAGTTTGGAACTCTACAATATGGATACACAGGAATGTAACATGACATCATCAGGAATTAATTTAGATACAGATCTGTTAGCAAGTTTAGAAGTAACAGAGAAACGTAAGTATTACGTTGCCAGATATTGTCCTGCGATTGATCACATGGAATCTGTAGATTTAATGTGGAACATGTATGGTCTTATGGTGTTCTCTATTAAAGAAGAATGGGTAAGAGAACTTGTCAAATTGACTGGTTCTTACGAAGAGGTTACAGAACTCCTTGCCAAATATGGAACAAAACATTTTGCTGAGATACGTGCTACAGTTAAGGTTACAGATGAAGACCCTTTATCAACTAGCGATGAGTATGCAGTATCAATCAAAGGTCCTAAAACTGAAATAGTATTACCAAAAGAAAGAATTGATGCAGCAATTGAGTTTATGAAACTTGGTGCAAAACTTATTATTGAAGATGAGTATGACAGAAGATTCTTATCATTAAAAGCAGAAGAGTCTAAGATTGAACAATACATGTGGGCATCACAATTACAAGAAGCAAATAATTTATCGGGTGAGACACCCCTACTAAATAATCTTGCTACCATAAAAGGTATCACTGTAGCAGAGATGGCAAAGTCTGTTATTGATGGACAGGCATCGTTCCATGATAAAGTCTCAGCACTTTACAGAGCAATGGTTGGACTCAAGCAAGAATTTAAAAATTGTGCTACAATAAAAGAACTTAACGTCCTATGGGAAAAATACTTGGGAATTCCTATGCCACAACAACAGGCAATTGAACTAGGAAATACTGAGGAAGATAACTGGACACCACTACCAATTAAGCAAGGTTTGCAATTTTAATTTATGACTATATCACCTGATTCCATAGAGTCCTTTGTAGAGGACAATATGGATTTCGGAATGACACATGAACAAATAAAAAACTTCGTTGTCAATTCCCACGTAACTGACAAAAGAAAACTACGTCAAACTTTAACTGAGATCTCTACACGTAATCATGAGAGAAAAAAACTTTTCTTAGACATAGAAAGAAAAAAAATAAAAATAGAACAATTAGAAGCAGGACTAGAAATAGAGGATGACCCCTATGCTAGAAGATTGATGCAATGTGATATTGATGAGTTTAAACTTGACATCGGTAGATTTAAAATAGCAGTTCATCAATCTTCTAATGAATTACAAGCGTTCATGGATTGGGTTAATAAAAAATATGACTCAATGGAAGAACTCATTGAGGATGCACAATACAACGAAGAAGAAGAGAGAAAGTATTGGGTTGCTCGTATGGGTAAACAGGCAGCAATGGATGTATATTGCACAGGTAGAATAGGCATTGGTAACCTAGACTCGATAGCAATGATGCGTGAAGAGGATCAATTTGCTACACTAAATATAGCAATGCAATATTCTGGTCTACTGAATGCGGGCATCGGTAAGATTCAAAATGAATTGAAACCTCAGATGGACAAAATGATGGTAGATGGATCTGCACCTCGTATCCCTACATTTGATAATATAGAGGATAACTTGGATCTAAAACTCTATGAACAAATAAGTGGTAATGAACAAAAGAGTATTCAGTCTTCCGATAAACCCGAAACTGAGTGAAGAGTTTGTAACTAATACATTCCTTCCATTTCTTAAAGAGTATCGAGAATATATACTAGATTTATATTTTACATGTAGAATCCCTCCGTTTGACCAAGATGCTATGGGGGATTGTTTTACTGTCAATGAAGCATTGATAGAGTCTGCATGTTATATTTCAAATCAATCTGATATACCACTATCAGCAACGTTTAACAATATATGGGTAAGACCAGATCAAAAGAATCTAGACTTATGGATAACGGAGTTTGCTCCTGTCTATAACTCTGGAGTCAGAGTGGTTACATTACCTCATACATCATGGGTGTCAACAGGACAAATACAAGCAGCGTTTCCAGAACTATTCATTAAAAATACTATACTACGAGAGGTCACAAAACCTAGTGAGATAGTATCATTAGCGGAAGCGGGGTTCAATTATATCAACTTAGATCGTGATCTTATGAGAGATCGTGATCAACTACTACGTATTAGAAAGGCAAAAGATTACTGTAAATTCTTAGGTAAACCTGTCATGTTATCAATGCTCGTTAATGAGACATGTTGGGGTGGTTGTCCTATCATGCCAGAGCATTATCAATATAACTCCACGAGAACAAAAGACGATCCTATATTCTTTGCTAGTCCTATTAGTAGAGTTTCATGTTCTACTTGGGATATAGAACATCCAGAAGCAGATCTTAAACAAGCAAACTTACCTCCATGGAGAGATGACTGGGAGGAGATGTTAGAACTAGGAATTGATACTTTTAAATTACATGGTAGAGAAAGTATGATGAGACTCCAAGAGAGTATGGATCTTATCAAGCGATGGGCAGATAAAGAAGAGTATATGTTCCCTGAGTATAAGAAGTATGAGAAGCAATTACAGATGAAAGAGTCACCACTTAAGAAGTGGAGAGAGAAAATTAAGACATGTAAGTTTGACTGTTGGGACTGTAACTATTGTGAAGCAGTTGTAGAAGCACACATGAAGAAGTCAGAGTTAATCATGCACCCACAGGTAGAAACTTGTATAGAAGCATTTAATAACTCAGGTAAGTATTTGTCTAATCATAGAACTTATGATCCTAAAGATCCTAGTGCATATTATAATGTAGAAGGACTTTCATCACCAAGAGTCAGACACTTCTTAAACAACCTTTGTTCCCAAGAAGGTGCAGTATATCTTGAGGTAGGTGTCTATGCAGGATCCACGTTCTGTGCTGCAGTGCAAAACAATGATATGGTTGCTGCCTATGCAAACGATAATTGGTCACAACCTAATCTACAACCCGCAAGAGATGACATGGATCTATCATTAGAGAACGTAACTGTAGATACTTTTGTTAAAAACTTACAAGAAAATATAACAACCGACTCATTAGATTTTGATATAAAAGTTTTAAATGGTGACTCATCACAACTTGGTAAAAAAGATTTTGAACAAGATGTCAATGTCATATTTTATGATGGTGACAATGATCAATTAAAAATGATAGAGTTCTATACACAGATGTTAACCTTTACACAGGATGTATTTACGTTGGTGGTTGATGATGCAAATGTAGAAAAGAATGTAGAAGTTACAAAACAGTTTATAGAATACAATGGACTTAAAGTATTGTATGAGAGAGAATTACTGAATGATCAGGAAGATATTAATATGTGGTGGAATGGTTTGTATGTAGTTGTAGTTTCAAAATGACTTTTTGAATTACAATTATATCGAAAAAATTTTTTGGGTAATTTTTCCCTATTAGGTTTTTCGCTAAATATAACTAGTAAAAGTAATCATAGGTGCAATGGGAACTCTGAATGTCGGAACAGTGAATGCAGGAGCTGGTGTCCAACTACCTTCTTATGCTACTTCTAACTTACCTACAGGTGGTATACAACAAGGATTTTTAGCATACGATTCCACGATAGGATGTGTGAAAGTATGGAATGGACAGAAGTGGCAGAAATTAGACGAAGCAACTGTTAATGCTTCTGGTGGTAATCAGGTATATGACTTTGGTTTATATCGTGTTCACAAATTTTCGAGTTCTGGAACATTCAATGTTCAAGATACACAGAATGATGCGAAGATGGATTTCATGATCGTCGGTGGTGGCGGTGGTGGAGGATGCTCTGATGGTAACTGTAGTAATGGTGGCGGTGGTGCAGGAGGATTAGTATATAAGTCAAACGTTAGTATATCTGTAGGAAACTATCCAGTTGTTGTTGGATCTGGTGGTGCAGGATACTACAACCAAGACACCAAAGGTGACAATGGTGGAGATAGTTCATTCAATGGATTCACTGCTCTAGGTGGCGGTGGCGGTGGTGCAGGAGGTAATAACGATAGAGGTAACGCACGTGCAGGAGGATGTGGTGGTGGAGGAAGTCACCCCTACTCAGGAACACGTCAACCAGGTTTACAACCAAGTTCTGCATCTGGTGGATTTGGAAACTATGGTGGTAACTGCACACCTTCATCTCCCGACTGGGGTGGTGGCGGTGGCGGTGGAGCTGGCCAACAAGGACAAGATGGATCTGCACCACGTGGAGGAAACGGTGGTGATGGATTACTATTTGATATAGACGGTATTAATAAATTCTATGCGGGTGGTGGAGCAGGAGCAAACTGCAACAACCCAACTAACGATGTTATACCTGGCGGACTAGGTGGTGGCGGTATTGCTGCAGGAACTATTGTCGGAGGATCAGGTGGTAATGGTTATGGAGGAGGTGGCGGTGGTGCTGGCTATCCAAACAGACGAGCAGGAAATGGCGGTAATGGTGTCGTTATTATAAGATACCCAATCTCAAATGTAGACCCTACTATAGGACAGTCATCTGGTAACCCTGCTGCAAACGCACTACAAATACTTGCTGCAAATCCTGGTGCAGGAGATGGAACATACTGGATCAAACCTGTAGGTTATCAAGGTTCTGCACAAGAAATATATTGTTGGATGTCAGCGGGTGGTTGGATGTTAGTAGCATCTAACAACTGGAACAGTAGCACAATACCTGGCGGTAACAGTAGGAGAAGCACATCTTACTACTTAAGTAGGTCTGGTGCTCTTGGAACTCCATCTCCAAATACCGACTATATAATTGGAAGTATTATTACAACATTGGAATTCTCTGCTGCAAGAGTATTGACATGGGGTTATGGTAGCACTAACAATACTACCTCTTGGAACTCTGCTCTAAGTAACCTAGGAAGTTGGGTGCAAGCTGAGTGGACATTATCAAGAGAGGGTGTTGCTAGACAGACTGAGGTTATTCCTAGAGAGTCAGTTTTGATTACATCTAGTGGTATTGGACTTAGTGGTAGTGCAAGATTCTTTGTGTTAGATGGCATCAAGGCAGATAATGACAATGGTGGATTCAATGCTAACAGCAACCAAACTACTATAGGTGGTGCGGGTGTTAACGGTCAAACAGGAGATCCCTCTACTGGTTGTTATCTAGGACATGGTTCTAGTGAAGGAAACGGTGAAGGTATCTACGCTGCTAGTGGTGGTGGTGTTGACTGTCAAGGATATACAACATGGGTTAGGTAATTTATGACAACTGAATTTGGTTATTATGCTTTTGTCAATGACAAAAACATGGTGGAAAACGTTATTGTTTGTAATAGTAGAGATGATTTTCAAGAGTTGATGAAGTTCAACCCTATGGGTATGGTGCCTGGCAAATGGATTCCTGCTACAGATTCTACAGGTAGACCATCAAAAGGCAATCATTGGCATCCTACACTATTAAAATTTTATCCACAATCTAGGTTTGCTTCGTGGACATTTAACGAAGATCTCTGGAAATGGGAACCTCCCAATCCAAAACCCCCAGAGGAGGTTGACGAGGATGGCAATCTTACGTTACAATGGTTGTGGGACGAACCCACATTGACGTGGGTAGAGTTAAGATCGCCCAATGGTTGTGCAGATTGTGAAGAAAAGATTGACAAAATCGACCAATAATTTTATAGAAGAATATCCATCATCGGTAACTGGAACAGACTGTGTAAGACTGATCCAGTTATTTGAGTCTAATCTTAAATTACAAACTGTAGGTGTCAGCACCGTAGGTTTTGATCCAAAGATTAAAGATGATAAGGAAATATCTCTAACAAAAGATTTAGTAGACAACAACCCAGAATGGGGTGCAGCAATGGTGCCAATATTAAAGGCACTGCATACCAATGTAGAAAAATATGTAAAGAAATATGATTCGTTAAACTCTGTTGACAAGTGGATGTTAGAAGCACCCGCTATCAACTTTCAAAGATTCTTACCTAATCAAGGGTATAAGAAGTGGCATTGTGAGAATGTCGGCAAAAAGAGTAGTGTCAGAACTTTGGTTTGGATGCTATACTTGAATACAGTAGAAGATAAAGGTGGAACAGATTTCTATTATCAAGATCTAACATGCAAGGCAGAACTTGGTAAGATGGTTATCTGGCCACCTTATTGGACACACTTACACAGATCACAGGTTAGTCCTAGTGAGATGAAGTATATTCTAACAGGATGGATGGCGTATGTATAAGTATCTTTGGTATGACACGATGTTACCTAAAGACATCTGTGACAAAGTATGCGAAGAATTAAGAGCATCAGAAAATAAACTACAGACTGCTTCTGTTATGGGTGATGAAGCAGAACATGTAAGAAGCAGTCAGAACTTATGGATTCCTAGTTCACATTGGATCTCTGGATTCTGTCGTCACTATGTAAACTTAGCAAACGAAGATAATTTTAATTATGATCTATATGCAGGATATGAAAATCATATAGTTCAATACTCATTGTATAAACCAGACTGTTATTACAAATGGCATACTGACTACTATCAAAGAGAAGGTGGTGTAAGAAAACTATCATTCTCATTGCAGTTGAGTAACTATGACGAATATAAAGGTGGAGACTTACAACTGATAGATGAAGAGAATCGAATGTATCTTGCACCCAAGAAAAGAGGATCTATAATTATCTTTGATAGTCGTATAAGACATAGAGTTAGAAGAGTTACCGAAGGTGAGAGAAGATCTCTAGTCGGTTGGATCACAGGACCTAATTGGAAATGAGTCAACTAATAAAAAATCTTGTAGATGTATCAGAGTATATCAATGATGGTAAAAAATTATTTGAAGAACATGTAACACCTACAGAAATAAAATATAAAGTTATAAGAGGCAAATACGTCTTAGATAGTCATGAGATACCAACTCAAGTTAAAAACTCTATATCAATTTACAACAACCCTAGATATGAAACACTGTATTATAAGGTAAAGAAAGAGATAGAAAGGTTAACTGGTAAACGTTTATACAGAACATACTATTACGAAAGAGTTTATAAACAGAACAATGTGTTATCAAAACATGTTGATAGACCCGCATGTGAAGTCAGTGTATCTCTACATCTATCTTCTAATACAAATGAATGGTCTATCTTTTTTGAGGAAGACACAATAAAAGAGTATACAGCAGAGGTAGGAGATGCTATACTATACAATGGTATAACAACTCCACACTGGAGAGATCCTTTGATATGTTCTAAGGATGGTTACTACCATCAAATATTCTTCCATTTTGTAAATGCAGATGGAGAATATGTTCACCATGCTTTTGATAGATGAGAATTGTAACTGACGCAATACCTAAAGAGGTTATAGAAGAAGCAAGATCTTATGTAATGAAAAACATGGGAGACTTCAAGTGGCAGTCTAGTGAGATAATGTGGGCACCTGGTTTAAAGGTGGGTATCAATGGTTCATGTTTGATTAGAGAAACTCCTACAGAACTGAGGGAGAAACTTGCATCACACTTGTCACCTATGTTACCTCCACATGATGAGTTAGCAATTAACTATCATCTATGGCAGAGAGGTTCTGGTATAGCATCACACAATGACAACACTTATGAGTTTGGTGCAACTCTATATCTAAACGAAGACTGGAACGTCAACTATGGCGGTATCTTTGTTTGGGCACCAATACATGAGGAAACAATGAGAGCATTGTCTCCCACTTACAATACGTTGGTTATCAACGATAGTCAGGAGATACATTTTGTAACTCCTATATCAAATGAGTCACCAATGTTTCGTGTTACCCTACAAATATGGGGTAAGAAAACCACCTAAATAATACACTTATCATTCTAAATTATGGATGCTGAAAAGATGGTAAAGGAATTTACCGAACAACTAAAAGAACAGAAAGCAACAATTGTTGAACTTGAGAAACAACTGAGCACCAGAAAAGAGCAGACGTTGAGACTAGAGGGTGCAATTGAAGCACTCAATATGACACTCAAGGCAGACGAAGATGGCACTGAAGAAGTCAAGTGAACTAAGACAACAAGAACATGTAAACTCTAGGCAGTTCCATATTAAATTTGATGGGACTCCAGAAACATGCCCCTACAGAGTAGGAGATCTATATGAGGGGAGAGCAATCATATCAATAGGATTCTCTTCCAACTTGTATGGACACTCCTATCATTTAATTGTAGAAAGAGATAGAACACACCTAAGAACTAAGTTTGTGTTTGATGAAAAACACGATATAAAGTTCTGCAAACCTGTAGAAAGAATGGGTAAACAGATATCAGAAGGTGAGGTTCAGAAACTATTAGCAAAGGCAGGAGACGGTAATACATAAATATATCTGAAGGACTTATTGTACCACAGAATGAAGAAGGTAATAGTAAGGGTCAGTGATAACTATAATCTAGATCAAGCAACTGCTGCGATCTTGAAATTATACGGTTACCTTTCCTTTGTAGAACAATTTAGAACATTTCAGATACTTACTTTTGACTGCCCTACAAGGTATCAAAGTAATTTACTATCACAATTAAATGCATTAAACGTAGTTAAAAATGCGAGATGGGATGCTGAAGTGTATGCGGGAGACCCCATGCCTACTGAGGCATCTCTTGCTGTATCTACATCTGGTTCCTCATCTATTAACACTCCTGCATCAGGATCTGCAACAAGCAATACTAGAGGATTACTAACAACTGGAAGTGGAACAATATATGTAAAAGTTCAGAATATTGGTGGTAGTAATTACTACGTGTTCTCACAAACACAGGGTGGAACATATACCAGATTTTATAATCAAACAGGTTTTTTACAAGGTGGAACCTATACATTTGATCAGAGTGACTCATCAAATACTAATCACCCATTTAGATTCTCAGAAACACCTGATGGTATACACACAACAGGGGGATCTGATTTAACTGCAGGAGTATCAGTTACTGGAACTCCTGGCACTGATGGTGCAACCACAATAACTGTAGGAACTTCTACACCATCTATTCTTTATTATTACTGCACATTGCATCCTGGTATGGGACGATTTACTAGTTCACCAGACAGGTGGGGAACTGTAAACATACATGACTATTGGCATTTAGACAGAATTACAAAACAAGATAGACAATATTTAAACAGACAATTTAGTCAAACAACACAAGGAACTGGAGATGGTGTAGATCTTTACATCTTAGACTCTGGTGTTCGTGGTGCAAGTAGACCAACAGGTAACAACGCAGCGTTGCATCCTGAGTTGTATGACCCTGACTTTGTTACTGACCTCAATGGTTCTGCTGAACAACAGAACTACAGAGTGTTTCAGTTAAGTCATTTCTCAGGAACCTATGGATCTAACAACGAAGATGACAATGGACATGGCACACATTGTGCCATTCTTGCAGCAGGAAGGACAGCTGGATTAGCAAGAAATGCAAAAATATTTTCACTGAAGTGTTTTAATAGCACAGTAAGTGGTTCTTATAGTGGAATACTATCAGCATATCAAGCAGTTATAGATCATAACGATAGCACAAACGGTAACTACAAAGGAAATAATCGTCCAGCTGTTATCAATGCATCTTTCGGACCTACAATTCCTACACAGAACTCACCTAACATAGAACTTAATGATAGTGGTGCTGATCTAGGAACTGATGAAGAGATGCTAGATGACATTGAAGGGACAATAGCAGGACAAAAAAATATTATTATAGTTAGATCTGCGGGTAATGGATTTAGAAATAGCAGTGATGTAACTGCAGGACCTTTACAAACTAAGTGCGTAGCGGGTGCAAGAACAGCAGGATACGCTGACAATAGTAACGGTGGTATCAACAATGTAGATACAAACCAAAATAAAATTACAGTAGGTGCTACATCTTATAATGATAGATGGGCGTTTTTCTCTAACTATGGTTCTGGTTGCACAACTGTTGCACCTGGCGAAAAGATTTTACTTCCTTCATATGACTGGACTGCTAACACACCATATACAAGCACAACAAACTATAGCACTATAGATGGTACCTCATTCTCAGGTCCTATTGTCGCGGGCATTATGGCAGCATGGTGTGGTAAGAATGGATATACATTAACTACAAATAACTTATGCGGTTTAGCAAAACAGTTTGCGAGAGCCACGGGATCAGCTGGTGATATTAGAACGGGAACTCATAGCAACTATCCTACAAACAGCATAATAGATAAGAAACTTATAGACAATCCATATGTCACTTTAGCAGGAAGTGACTTTGTAGAGGTCAAATTTAATCCAGCTGACTCAGCTCATTTCTTAGGTAATGTAGGTAGAAAGTGTCAATTAAGAACTACAGGATCAACAGCAGGAGCAGGATCTTCTACACCAACAGTATATAATATAACAACGACTGCACCATCATCTAGTTTCTATACGCTTAGTGGAACTGATAGAAATGGTTCTGTTACTGGTAACAACGCAACAGTAAGTGTATTAGTTGGAGATACAATTAACTTTAATCTAAGCAACGTATCAAGTATTCACCCATTTTATATCAGAGTATCAAGTCAAGGTAGTAACGTATCTACTCCAAATGCTACTGGTCAAGGTTCTAGTGGTAATGCAACAGTGTCATGGACACCCGCACAAACAGGAACATATTATTATCAGTGTGGAGTTCATCCTGGCATGATAGGATCTATTGTAGTNTCAGCTGCAACTGGAGGTAGTGGTGGTGTAATAGTTGGAGGTATAAACCTATCCACATTATCACATTCTGGATGGTTGACTATACAAGCAGAGAGTGCTGTTAACAATAGTATTACTATACAAGCACCAAACAATGCTACAGCTGGTACAACTGGTGGTGGATCAAATAACTATTTGGCATTAATAAATCCAGAAGGAAAAACTCATGAAAGTTATGATGGTGTCGTATCTACATCTACACAATTAACATCATCAACAGATACACAGGAGCAACTTGGACAAAGCACAAATGTTGTTTACTATCCTGTAGATAGTGGTGTTGACTTTAACTATAATGGTAGCGGTGCATCTCTGACAACAAACAGAGGTATGTTCTATCCATACATTGATACTAACGTAACTTGGCAAACATCATCTGGAACATTTGCAGGAAGTCCATATGCCAATGGTGCTAGTGTCAGTTTAGATCTGGGTTTATCTGGAACTACATTTGCAAACGAACCAACCTTCGAGGCATACACTCTTAGTGGTGACTCTCTAGGTGCTACAGGTTTGACGTTTGATACAACAACAGGTAATTTATCTGGAACAGTAACATCTGATTATCTTGATACAACTTATAACTTTACAGTCACAGAAAATGTAACTGGTAACGCACAATCATATGCATTCACTACAACTGGAACTGGTGTTCTAGTAACTGTTACAGCACAACCAACAAGCGGTAGTGTGGAAGCAGGATCTGGTGGAACAGTTTCCTTCGGACCTGTAGCGGGTATTAGTTCTGATGGATCTACAATTATATACCAATGGGAGTTCTCAGTTAATGGTGGTGTAGGTTGGGCAACCGTATCTAATGGTGGTGGATATAGTGGAGCAACTACAAATACACTGACTGTAGATGATGACTTTGCTAAAAACAATTTCCAATTCCGTTGTAAGATGGAAACTAGCACATCAGTTGCACCATCTTATACTAATGCAGTTACACTAACTGTGTTTAGAAATATTACCGTAGATACACAACCAACAAACTCTCAACCTATTGCTCCTGCAGGGGGATCATTTACAGCAGTGGGTTCTACTTTAGATAGTGCTACCATTGCATATCAGTGGCAAAAGTCTGAGAACGGTGATGGTGTTAACTGGGCTGATATAAGTGGTGCTAACACTACAACATACAATACTGGTTCTACAACTTACGATGATAGTTACGGTGATTACTACCGATGCAAACTTTCTGCAACTGGAGCGTCTGATGTATTCACTAACGCTGCAAGATTATTTGTTCAAAGAACAATTAATATTACATCACAACCAACTAATACAACTGGTGCGGTAGGTGGAACATCTTCCTTTGGTGTTGCTGCTACTACATCAGATTCAGATCCTGGCGATATCACATACCAATGGCAAGTATCTATTACAAACGGAGCATCATGGTCTGATGTATCTGAAGGAACTGGTGGAACAACTACAACTTATACAACACCTACACTTACTACAGCATACGACGAGTATCAATATCGTTGTGTTCTTTCATGTGCGGGTGCAACATCTATACCATCTAACGCTGCTACATTACAAGTAGAAACTGTAACAGTTGTTGTATCATCTCAACCATCTGATGCTACAGTTGATGAATCTCAGACTGCAACATTTACATGTTTAGGTGGTGTTACAATGTCACCTGTCGGTGGTAATGCTGCATCATCTTCATTTGAGGTAGATCAATTTACTACTCCTAGTGGTGGGGGTGGTGGTGCAGAAGGTATGTCATCACATACACCTGGCGTAACATACCAGTGGGAGAAGTCAGATAACGGTGGTGTTAATTGGAGTTCTGTAGGTGGAGCAACTTCAGCATCATATACAACAGGACTTACAACATATGCAGATGATCATAATGATCAGTATCGTTGTGTCATCAGTGCAGTCGGTGCTGCTAGTCCCGCAACAACTAACGCAGTTACACTAACAGTTCAAAGAACATTCCAGATTACACAGCAACCAGTAAATGCAACTGCTGATGAGGGTGCAACTGCACAGTTCTCAGTAACTACAAGTTCAAGTAGTGGAACAGTTACATATCAGTGGGAAAGATCTGATGACGGTGGTGCAAACTATGCATCAGTTGGTGCTACTGGACAGGCAGCAACATTTACTACACCAACTCTAGTNTTTGCTAATGACAATGCAGATCGTTATAGAGTTGTTGCTTCTCTTGTAGGTGCTGCAGCAAGTATTACTTCTACACACGGAGAACTTACAGTCTTACGTGTTATATCAATTCAAACTCAACCACAAAACCAAGGAGTAATTGAAGGTAATACTGCAACATTTAATATTGTTGCATCTATTACAAGTGGTGCTATATCTTATCAGTGGCAGAAGTCAACAAATGGTGGAGCAGCATGGACAAATATAAACGGTGCAAATTCAGCATCATATATTACTCCTCCTACAGTTTATCCAACAAGTCCTGCCGAGCAGTTCCGTTGTGTATTGACAAATTCAAATGCAACTACATTAACATCTAGTGCAGCAACACTGACTGTTAATGAATCAGAATTTGTATCAGGACCTGCAACTGTAACACCAGTTATAGACACAGATACAAATAGAACATTCTCTAGACAACCTGTTATTAACACTACACCATTTATTGTTGAGTATGCAGGGTCTACTCACTTCTCTAGTTTCTGGAGAATAAGAAGAGTTGTAGATAACGTGACGGTATATGATACATCACAGTCCTTTGCAAATGGTGATACTGGTAATTTAACTTCACTAACTGTTCCTGTATCAACACTGGACTTTGATACCGCATACGCAGTTCAAGTTAAATTTAGAGACAACAATGGATTGGAGAGTGCATACTCTGCTGCAGTCAACTTTACAACACCTCTAGTTGACCAACCAGAAATACAGACTATCACTCCTGCATTTAATCCAACAATTAATGTAGATCCTATTGCAATGAAAGCAGGATACCAACATACGTCTAGTGATTGGCAGTTTGCTCCTGCAAATACATTTGCAAGTATTGTTCATCAATCTCTTGGTAACTCAACAAACTTAAATTCTTACACATTACCAGGTGCTGTTAACCTTAGTGCAAACACTACATATTATGTAAGAATTAGATTCAACATCAATCCTACCTAACATGGCAACTCCATCAAGCAGAGAAGGACTTATAGATTATGCACTACGTCAAAACGGTGCACCAGTCCTCGAAATAAACATAGACGATGATCAGATTAGTGATCTAGTGGATGATGCTATCCAATTTTATAATGAGAGACATATGGATGGTTACATTAGAACTCATCTAAAAGTTAAGTATGATCAGTTGATGTTAGATGATATGACAACAGATACTGATACGACTGTTTCTCAAGGAACATCTTCTGGACAGACTCTTACATTTAAAGAACAGAACAACTATATTAAAATGCCACCATACGTGACAACTGTGGTTAAGGTATTTGATTTTGTATCTAAGAATGTCACAAACTTATTTGATGTTAGGTATCAGTGGAGATTGAATGACCTTTGGGATCTTACACAGACAGAGATTCTTACATATGAAATGGTCAATAGAAGATTAGAAGATATNTACTATCTGTTAGAAGGACAGAAACAGATTAGATATCAGATGCGTGGTGATAGATTATATCTTGATTTAGATTTTAAGACTGACGTTCCTGCAGATCAGTTCATAGTTCTAGAATGTTATAGAGCGATAGATCCTAATCAATTTACAGATGTATATAACGACATCTGGTTAAAGAGATATGTTTCTGCACTCATACAAAGACAGTGGGGTGCTAACCTAATCAAGTTCCAAGGAGCACAGTTGCCAGGTGGAATTAC
>FUFK010066960.1_pt1 | contig 19315 bp, 12 predicted proteins | sample 1021851 | NCBI WGS metagenome assembly FUFK01 (sample SAMEA51879418, study PRJEB19060) | metagenome
GAATGGAAGCATGGGATGTCGTGATTCTGGGAGACGGTCCTGCAGCATTGTCTGCTGCTGCACAAGCATCGAAGGATGGAGCGAGCGTCCTCATGATGAGTTCTACCGGCCTCGGCGATGCCGGTTTGGATGCCATGGATGGCATCGCATGCCACATCCAAGAGGAAAGCAATCGCGGCCATCGAGAAGATACTATCAAGATGGGTTCGTTCCTTTGCGATCAAGACATTGTTGCTGAACAAACGACCAAGGCTTTGCGAATCGTTGATCTTCTTGAGCGAAGAGGTGTCAATTTTCGACGTGACGCAAAAGGGATTGTAAAAGGACATTACGCTTCTGGACATTCCAAACCCCGCCTCATCAATGCCGGTGATTCGACAACTCGTGAAATTCAACAAGTTCTTGAAGAACAATGCATGAAGCATGGTGTAACTCGCCGAGGCGATCAGGTTCCTTTGGAATTGATTCATACCGACTACTCCGTCAACGGCTTAATCGCCATTGACATGTTGAACGGGCGCATCCTCTCCATACAATGCAAGGCACTCATCATCGCAGATGGAGGGTTTGAGGGGGCGTTCACCAACGGATCAACATCGCTTGGAATGGACCTCGCATATCGCGCAGGTGCGCCATTGCGAAACATGGAATTCGTCGCCGAAACTCCACTCGGAGTTGTCGGGACCAACTTGGTCGTACCTCAATCCATCCTTTCGGATGGTGCAACGTTGCATACGCCCTCGGGTACTGCCCTTGAGATAACTTCAACCACGCCTACGTCTGAAATTTGCTCGAAAATGTACGAAGCTGGAACAACGGTTCTCGATGCACGCAATCTCGGAGAAAATGCAGATTGGTGGTCTGTTCTCTTTGATACAATCAAACAACGAACGGGCATTGACATGCACAGACAAACCGTCGAAGTTGCGCCTGTCGCCACACATACACTCGGAGGGTTGCCAACCGATGAACACGGGCGTGTCGTTCTTCAATCATGGGCGCGATGGTTCACTGGACTTTATGCTGCAGGATCTGCAGCATCGAGCGGTCTACACGGCGCCGATGTTCTCGAAGGAAACCGCCTACTCGATGCCATCGCAGTAGGTGATGCAGCGGGTGCCAATGCATCCGATTGGATCGAAAAGAGAAAATTCACGGGAGCATCATCACTTGAAGAGGCACACGGCCTTGCAGAAGCAGAATTGAGCATGCTTGGGGGCGAATCCGAAGGACCAGTACAGCGATTGAACCCAGTCTTGACCGGGCTGAAAGAGACGCTCAACTCACTGCAAACACCCGCAAGCGTTGCTTCTGATTACGATAACGCTGTTGAAATGCTTGAAGTTCTCTCGGTCAAGGCAGAACAACTCTATTGCGATCAAACATCGCTCATTGCAAATCAAAATCTCTTGGAGATTCTACGCACACAGGCTGCCATCCGCATGGCACAAGCCTACGTTCGTTCTGCCTCGATGCGAACCGAATCGCGAGGTCTCCACCAACGCTCAGATTTTACAGATGTTGACAATGAACAACTTCACCACAATCTCGTCTTTGCAGATGGAACAAACTCAACACTCGCGTTGCGAAAAGGACCATCCGGAAATTGGATTCTTCCTCCTTCCGCTGCGGTTTGATTATTTGTTCGGGCTGCATCGCCTAACCATGTCAGAACCAACGTTGTTTGAACGCATTCTGTCTGGAGAGATTCCTTCGCACAAGATTGGAGAAGGCGAGGGGTGGTACGCTTTCCTCGATATCTTCCCACGAAGAGAAGGCCACACACTGGTCATCCCTACGACACCCGTACAACGACTTGCTCAACTTGATGAGCTTGAACGGTCGCAATTGATGTCAGGCGTTGTCGAAGTCCAAACTCGACTCTCCCATTATTTTGGCACGGATGATTTCACAGTGCTTGTCCATGACGGCCCTCTTGCCGGGCAAGAAGTTCCACATGTCCATGTCCACGTTCTTCCAAGGACGGAAGGCGATAATGGATCAACACTTGCTGCGATGTGGCCGTCCAATCCGTCCCATGGTCCAGACCATCAAGCGTTGGCCTCTCTCGCCACGAACATAACGACGGGGGCCTGAATGTGGCCAAAGGTGTTGCACCATTTGATGGCGTTGTAGATCATCGAGGAGAAGCGCTTCCCGTTCTCTCGAAGTCTTCGGCGAACATGAAGATGGAAAAACTCCTCAACACACCTATGCCTTCGTTCGATAAAGAAACCCCAGGGAGCCCTTTTTGGACTAAACTGGCCTTCTTTCTTTGCCGACGCACTGCTGCGAATCAATTCCGAACGATTGAATATTCGGGCATGGAAAACATACCAACAGACCGAGGTTCACTNTGTGCAGCGTGGCACACAAACGGGCTGATTGATCCTCTCGGCATTATGCTCGCCCATCCAAAAGAGTTCGTTATGGGCGGACGTCATGATTTGGTGACCCGTCCCGTACTTTCATTCTGGACTCGGCGATTGGCGGTACAGCCAGTGGTTCGCAAAGCAGAGTTGCTCCGTGGAGGTTGCAGCGAAGAAGAAGCTACGGATCTTAACGGTCGTTCCTTACTTACACTTGCAACTGGCATTGCAAGTGGCTTTGGATGCGTCTTGTTTCCTGAAGGAACGAGTCACGACTTAGCACATATGATGCGATTTCGAACTGGACCNATGCGCACAGTCCTCGCTGCAGCTGCCATCGCAAAAGGCTCAGGGAAGAAATGTCCTGTCATGCAGCCCGTAGGCTTGCATTTTCGCGTCCGCCACCATTACCGGACCGACATGTGGGTTGAATTTGGAGAACCCCATTATCTCCCAGAGGATGACATCCCTGAGGATCTTATTAAAGCAGTTCAGAAAAGGGAATGGGTTGAGCCGCCTGGTGATCTTGTCCGCTCTCTTCGAGATGGACTGCGGCCACATCTCTTACCAATTACACCAAACGCCTCGAGTTGGGACGAACATGGTGCATATCATCTCGTTGCACAACTNGAATCGCGAATGAAGAACCAACCTCTCGATACATGGCGAAAGGAGGTTCTTGCCGCACGCCAAGTTCGTGACAGGTATCAAACTGAACCCGAAGGTGAAGATGGAAAGCCAACTCCGGTCCATCACCCAATTGTCGATATGGCCAAGGACGTACATTTGCAACTTGATGAACGAGGGCTTGATGGCCGAGACCTGGATGCCAAAGGTGAACGATTACGAACAGGCAATCCTCTCCGTGGAATTGGTTTTGGCGTCAAAACAACCCTCATGGCGATGTTGTTACCAGTCTTTCTTCTCTCACTCTCGCCTCAGTTGGCCCTTGGTCGGTTTTTAGGCGATCGAACCGATGAAGGCGTCGATGCCAGAACGACCTACCAATTCCTCGCAGCTATGTTTGGTTCCGCCATCCTTTGGCCATTCATGGCCTTCGTTGGCGCTGGTGTAGTGTGGTTCAACTCCGGCGGGATCAGCGCTATCACATCAATCGATGTTCCCACAATGTTTGGAAATGAATCGATGCACCAGGTTGGAGCATTCGCCCTTCTTTATCTTTCCATGATTCCGCTCTTTTGGGCAGCAGGTAGGATGTTTGGATTTTGGTGGGACGGATACGTCGATGCTCGAAGAGCGTTTGCACGACTCTTTGCGAACGGTACTTACAAACAGACTCTCGAAGAGAAGTTGAAGAATTTGAAAGGAGAACTCCAAAGTTCTCACGAGCGTTGAGTTCAAAACACCCAAACGCCCCGGTCCATCATGGTCGATTCTGGGCACATTCAGCAAATCCGGCAGTGGCTTGCAAGCGAACGCCTTGAAATTCGAGATAAGAACGACCCTCGGGCGGATGCCCACTTTCTCGTTCGCTACCCCCCCGGTCCGCAAGGCCACATGTTCGCAGTTGTCTTACCAAAAGGAAGAGACCTCGTCTTCGTTTCAAGCATGACGAGAGTAGATTTGGGTCAACAAGAACAGATGAAGGAACACATGAATGAAGAGCCGGAGGTCTGGTCGGAGTGGGTACACGAGTGCCGCCTCTCACTCATGCGTGCAGAGCTCGATTGGGGCATCCATATGGGTCACCAAGGCAAAGAAAAACCGGGACCTCTCCAAGCATTCAACGTGAGTTTGCCAATTTGGCATGATGGCCTAAACAAGAATGCCCTCATGCACAGCCTACGCCGTCTTTGGCTCGCCAAGCTAAGTATGATTCACGAAATCAAATTCGCATATGGTCCTGGGAAAGGAGAACCTGGCCCTGTTGACGATTGGACAGAACAAAAGAAGCGCAAGCAACCTGAAGAAAGCGCACCAGAACCTGCTCAAATCGAGTACAACGATATGATGCCTTTTGGCACCGGATTAGATCCGGATGAATGGGCTTGAATGGCACATTCCGCCCCTTTGTTATCTGACGCGTAAGGGTCGCGGTTAAGTACTGGAGAAGATTGCTTCAAGTCACACAGGTGTTCCTATGCGTCAAACAACCAAATCGATTACCCTCGTCAGCCTTTTTCTTCTGTCCTTGTTCTCCGGAATGGTGATTGGAACCGAACAAGCCGAAGCCTCTCAAGTCGTTATTACCGAAGCCGTTCGAATTGTTGACGGTGGAACGGCATCCGATAACCAAGCTGCAGTTGCATCAGACAGTGAAGGAAACGTTCACATTGTCTGGGCAAGGAACACGCAACACCTGTACTACTCCATGCTCTCTCCACGTGGTGAAACCCTGATTGATGCGACGCAAATCACAAACCCAGGACTCCACAAGGTTTGGCACCCTGACATGGTCATTGATGACAATGATCGAATCCACTTGGTTTGGGCGGACAAGTCCGGTCAACACAAGATCATGTACACCTCGATCAACCCATACCTTGCGCCACTTGATGGAATGGCTGCAGAGGATACGGCGATATCCGTTATCGACGACACCATCATCTCCATGCGTGCCCAAGACCGTGACTGGCCATCCATCGATGTTGACAGTCAAGGCAACCTTCACATCGCATGGCAAGATTCCTACGATGAGTTGCAGCAATTCTTCAACCAACCTCANATCTACTACTCCATGATTCAACCTGAGTTCAGCGGNGGAACGGTTCTCACGCTCTTCGAAGACACACTCTTGACGCCGATCATCGGGCACAAAGGCCATCCAGACATCGTTGTCGACTCGAACGATCTCGTCCAAATCGCATGGGACGACACTCGTGGTGGAAAGGTCGAACTCGTTTTCCTCGTCGACACATCTGGGTCGATGTACTCTGAATGGGCTGACGTTTGTACGGTCATTTACGGCGGAAACTTCGCTGCAGGTGGCTACTTCCAAGGCCTCAAGCCAATGCTCCAGGAAGGAAACATGACGGTTTACGAGACCATCTATGGGCTTGGAAACACACTCCCAGGTGCTGCAAGCAGCGGTAACTGCGCAACACACAACAAGAACGCTGGACCTCGTTCAACAGCTCTCGGCATCACTCCAGGAGACGACTCNGGCGGCATCCGAAAACTCCCAGGAACCGTCTACAACGGTAACACGTACTCCGGATACTCTGGAGAGGACTGGGGCCCAGGTACCAACTGGGCATGTCTTTCATGGAAGGATGCACAGGGCAACGTTCCAGGCAACCCCCCTACTCAGGACGACCACAAGTGGAACCCGAACGCAACAAAGATCGCTATCCCGATTTCGGATGAAGGACCAAAGGACGGCGATCCTGCACAGCAAGCAGACGATACGACCTCCATTGAGGAAGCACACGACAACTGTGTTAACGCGGGTGTCGTTCCAGTCGGAATGTACGGACAAACCTATGGCGGTGCTACAAGTGTTCAATCCCACTTCAAGGACTTGGCCCAGTGCCCGAACGGTGTCCAAAGCACAGCTGCTCGAAACTGCCCAGGTAACACCATCCGCTCAACAGACGCTGGCGGACAAGTTTACGAATTCCCATCCGGAAGCGGTGGTGCAAGCCAAATGTCGCTCCTTGTGGAAGCGATGGTTTACATCTCCACCAACAACTCACGTGAGATCTACATGTCCGTCCTCGACCCATATGGCAAGATGAACAACGACCCAAGTTGGACGCCCGGTGTTTCCGGAACTGTTGCTCAGAACGGTGGTTACAGAGAGGACACCGGAAAGGGTTCCGAGGGACACCTTGTTGTTGTCAACGATACACGTGTCACGATTGATGATGCTTACTCGTTCCACCCATCGATTGGTGTAGACATGGAAGGCAACACGCACATTGCATGGATGGATGGACGTGACTACGGTTTTGAAAAGGACGTCAACTACGAGATTTACTACACCAAGCTCCGACTTCAAGGTGCTGGAGAATTTGACGGTCGTGATGATGGTCTCTCTACATACGCCATCAAGAAGATCAACGATACACCAATTTCCAACGTTGAAACCAATGCTGGTTTGCCGCAGAATGCACCATGGGGCGGTAATTCCGTCTTCCCATCTCTCCTCACGGATGACCAGAACCAAGTCCACATTGCGTGGGTTGACTCCGGAAACACATCTGCTGGAGAAGAACTTCTGTACGTGCGATTGAATCATACTTCACTCGAAGGAGATGGACTTACTGCACTCGACCCTTGGGAAACTGTTGCTATCACCTCATGGTCCTCGAACAAACTTGGACCGAACTCTGGTTACAAACCGAGTATCGGTATGCCTCCAGCGTTTTCGAATGACCTAGGAAGCGGCGCGCACGTTGCATGGTCGGATACCAACAAATGCAACGATGAAACCAACAACAATCGCTTCACGATCTGTTACTCACACGTCCTAACGGGGCAAGTCGATGTTGAATTTGACGATGGAGAGACGTTCTACCATGTGATTGAACCCGGTGAACAAACCATCTATAATCTCACTATGAACAACTCCACGCCAGGACCGAAAGACTTTGGTAGCTGACTCCTATGGACTCAACATCACCGGTGTTCCAACAAACTGGACGGCAACATTGTTCTTCGCCGACAATCATACTGCCATCTTCCCTGACACTGAAATCTTCCTTGAAGGTGGAGAATCGATTCGATTCTATCTCCGTGTCCGAGCACCATCGATCTATCAGGCAAATGCCGACGAACTCGCAGAAATTCGTGTTGATGCAAAGTCCTACAAGGACCCAGCTATCCGTTCAGAAATCACAACGCTCACCCTCATGGACGTTGTTCACGGAATTGATTTGGATGCATCACACAGCGTTGCTGACGTGGAACAGGGCCAAACTGCCATCTTCTCGATTACGATTACCAATACAGGAAACGTAGCAGATACATTCCTGTTCTGGGATCCTCAAACCCTCGAGGGACGTCAAGAATGGTTGCTTCCGTTTGCGTGGGACGTGAACTTCCCACTGAGTGTCCAACTCGATCCAAAGCAGACGGTAACCAAGAACCTCGAAATCAGCGTACCTACGTCCGAAGATCCTGGCGCGTTCGTCATTCTGCTCAAGGGATGGTCAGCAGGCGAGCCTGTTAAGTCCGTTGAGAAGGGAACGTACGACATCCTAGAACTCGGGGTCTTCGTTTCGATTCGTTCGTCGAACAACATTGTGTTCAACATCACCGATCAGGAAGCCATCGTAACGCCGGCTCCTTATGCGCCGAATGCCTTGGACCCGAATTGCCACGTCTTTGAGATCGAAGTTGAGAAGTACTTCGATACAGGTGATCTTGTCTTCACAACTCCAGGAACCACTGAAAACGATGAGAACTGGACAACAGAAGTCATCTTCCCGAACGGACTGACGTTGAACCCAGACGGTGTCTCCTACCCGTGGGTCCTCATGTCTGGCGACGACTTCCGCATGCATGTGGTCAAGGTGAAAATCTGTGCTCCTGACGACGCTCCAGCTGGACTTGGAAAGGCAGTGACCATCAAGGCTCATCTGAAAGGATACCCGAAGATTTCAGCAGCGAAGATTCTGCAAGTCGATGTCGATCACGTCTACCGTCTGTCAACCGATGTTTCTCTCGTTGATAACGAAGAACTCACGGTCAATCCGGGGGACTCTATCATTCTCCCGACAACCGTGAACAACAACGGTAACGGACCAGATCGCTTTGACTACACCCTTGCCCGTGTTACTGACGAGGCTGGTGTCGACGTTATCTGGGACATCACTGTTCCACGCAACACATTGGAAGAACTCGATGCAGGCTCGTCTCAGTCTTTCGATGTCCTCATGAACATCCCTCAGCAAGTACCCGCAGGAGACTACACCGTTGTCTTCCACACCAAGTCCGAACAGAAGGATGAGGATGCAGCAGGCCGTATGACTCGATTGCGAGATGTGACAACCCTCACAGTCACCGTTCGTGAGTTCTACGACATGCAAATTTCAATGGATCCAACGGTTGAAAACGACGTGAAGACATCCGCTCCAGGTCGTGTTGTACGATTCATCGTCAACGTTACCAACGCTGGTAACGTCCCTGACGTACCAACGCTCGACAACCACACTTCCGACCGTTCTGGTACGGATATTACCGTTCAAGAGTTCCCAGGCATGGGTACACTCGACGGATGGGATATTTCGTGGAAAATCATTCGACAAGTAGGACTCGATCTCGAAAGCGAGGAAGACTGTGTTGCAACCACCTCAACAGCAGCATCCTTCCCAGAAGACAGTTGTGTCTATCTCACAGACATTGATTCATGGCGCCTCCCTGAAATGGCTCCATACGAAACCTACACGATGGTCGCTATCGTAGCCATCGACCCAGGTGCACAACTCACGACCCGAAGTCTTGGTCTGAAGGTTGTCTCAATGATGGGCAACGCTGAGCAAGGCGGTGACCATGATGATTCATCATCGTGGGTTGGAGACTTGTTGGATTCCAACGAGAAGATTGTAACCATCAATCTCCGTGCACCAGACCTTGTAGTGCGATCAGCTTCTGTCGATTCTACATCGGCTGATGTTGGCGAATCCATCCCAATTCGTATCGAGATTGCCAACACCGGTAACGTCCATGCTTCAGATATTGAAGTGATTCTCTGTGAATACGACGATGACGACATGATGGCCGAGATTCGTAAGAACGACAACATGTGTGACGAAGACAGCATCGTTATGCGTCAAATCATTGGTGCATTGGACAAGCCTGACGATTCACAAGATGAGCGCGTCATTGAGCTTTACATGCTTTACCCAGTTACTGCAGGTAGCAAGAACGTCTACGTTGTTGTTGACCCAGGCAACACGATTGTTGAAGCAAACGAAGGTGACAACATTGTTCGAATCTCCCAAGAACTTGGTTCTTCGAACCCATTCATGGATGTTGCTGGTGAAGTAGTAGGAAAGGTCGCACTTCCGAGTATGATCGTTCTCTTGACCTTCTCACTCTTCGGCGTCCTCTACCTTGTAGGACGAGGCCGTCGTGCAGCAGTCAAGGACCGTATTGCTGAGCAATCCTCCTTGATGTCTGTCCTTGGTGATGAAGCAGACAACTGATTGAATCAGCCAAGCCACCAACGAAGGCCAGGATTGTCGTCAATAGCGACAACTTCGCCTGAGCGATCTGAGCGCTGCTGCTCAACAAGCTCGCGCACGCGTGACATGACTGCAGAGATATCGCTCTCACTGAGATTGAGTTCTTTCGCCATCAATCCGAGGTCCGGTTTGACGCGAGGTGTTTCGATCAATGCGTGAACCATGGTTCGCTGTGAGTAGTCTTCGAAGTCAGTATCGACTGCGGCTGAGACACGTCCTCGTATTTGCTGATGCAAGGCAATGAGAGCGTCTCGTTGACGGTCCAATTGTTCGAGTTGATCATTCAATTGTTCAAGATGGACAACGCCTTCTGTAACGCTGATCTTCTTCCGTCCACTCACCATTTCAGCAATGGTTTGGGCTCCTCCTGGTAATCGGGAACTAAGTCGCAAAGGTCCTCCAGAAGGAAGTTTTCTTCGCTCAATTTTGAATAGATCAGGACCAAGATCGACTCGCAGTGAGAATGCTTCACAAACCCGGAAGATTGTTCGTGGCGGTCCACCTTTCTCACTCGGAACTTTCATTTTCTCAACGAGATTACCTCGCTCCAACTCCTTGAGATGTTTGACAATCGCCTGCTGACTAACGCCAATCAATTCAGCCAACTGCATTGGGTAATGCGGTTCTCGAACCAGTCGTTCAAGGATCGACCGACGTGTCTTATTTTGAAGCAACATTAACGAGCGCTCAAGTTCGTCCATACTACTCAACCTGTAGTTAGGTAGAGATGGACTCATTTGAACTCGTCGGAGGTTCATAACTTCGGAATTCAATCTTCATCCCAAGACTGCCAATCTTCGTTGTTCGCAACTGGAATCTTCCGATCGGATTGTTTCACAATCGTTCGCTCAACAGCCGGGGGTGTTGAGGTCTGCTGAATTGCAGGCGTAGGGAATGGGTCTGCGACTTGCTCACGCTGCTCCTCTTGTGGAGTTGCTGATTCGACATCACCTCGCATCAATGCATAGACCTGTTCAGTTGTCAACATACTACCAGCCTGTACATCTCTCGCACCATCCATCTGTTGGCTTGAAACGCTGTTGTCTGAATTCATGTATTCGCCTGTACGAACATCAAACCCAACACCGTCGGTTGCACCTTGATTCATGTTGTTGATTTGTTCTTGTACAACATCTGGTGTCAGATCTGTCAGTGGCATGACTTGTCCATCAGGGCCTACGACCATCATGAGATTCTGTTTTCGGTTTTGAGAAAATGCTTGGAGAACACCTGCTAATGGCAATAGGAAGATGCCCAGGCAACACAGAGATCCTCCTAGGTACACCATGGGCGAGTTCATAATATCGCCTTCCATTGCATCAATAGAAGTAAGCCAAACGGTCTCATTTGCACATGCTCCATCGCAATCAATGCGCATGAGATAATCTCCCTGAGTCAATTCCCATGAACCAAGGACGGTATATTCAACACTTCCATCAGCAGACATAGCACCCCAATCGAGTTTGCATTTCGATTCTTCAACTTCATCTTGAACATCCGAACCATTGACTTCAGACAGTGCAACAGTGCCCTCGAACTCGACACCATATGCCCGGTAGCAACCCGACTCTTCGACATTCATGAGTTTCTGGTCTTCAGAACTGGCATCAAGTGAGCCGATGTTGTTGCGTTGTGGATCAAGAGCATCTCCAAGCGTATCCATCTGCCCGATGATGGTGATGCTTCCGATGACAAAACACACCATCGAAGCGATGAGAATTCGAAGCGGCCACGGGTTCTTTTTGCCGCTCTCCATGCTCATTCGATTCGCCACTCCTCAAAGAAGCCTCGCTTTTTCCTTTCACAATCCTAGCTGCTGAAGTTTCTCAGGCAAATAGGTCTCTGTAACGAAATCAAGACCGTATTTTGCTAAGGATTGCTGTTCAGCCTTCTTCCCAACTTCCAACATCATGTTGATTTGTTCTTGCCACCAACCATCAGCGAATCGCGGGTCACTCAATTCAGCATTCAGTGCTTCAATGTCCTTCTTGGACAAGTCATCACTTGGTAGATCGTAAGCAAGGATATCATCCGCAGTAATTCCGAGGTATGTCGAGGTCGGCGTGGCCAAGTATTCAGAAATATGCGCAGTCTTGATTGCACCATAGGCAATTGAAGCAAAGATACGGAACGACCAGGGATCACCGTCGAGGAAGACGACAACAGGGAGATCCCACTCCTCACTCATTCGTTTCATGATACGTCGAGTCGAACGAGCAGGTTGCCCCTTCAAGTGCAACAAAGCACAGTTGAAATCCTCGTCGAAACCATTCTCGACAAGACGGTCAAACATACCACCCGTCTCGATGGCCATGATGAAATTGATATCGTGTTCAAGGAATTCAATCTTCTCGGCTTCTACGTTGTAAGGAACCCCGTATCCACTATCGCCAACATCGTCACGAGCATTGATTCGCATCCACTCGCCACGGCGATTTCGCTCCCGAAGCGTAAGATTTCCAATCATTCTGGCACCGTCTTCTTCTGGTCGAAGTTTGAAGTCTTCACGAAGACATCGGGTAACAATCTCTAGGTCCTCGGCAAGGTTGTTGCTTTCGTTTTGGGATTGGAATTTCCCAAGACCCCAGCCTTCGGAAATGTAGTACATTTCACGAAGCGTCGATGATTTTCCATCATCGATCATGCTCTCGATGAATTCGATGACGTGGAGCGCTCGTAGAAGTTGTTTTGCAGAACCGAGACTTGTCGCATCACGAATCGTCTGTTTCTTCCCGTATTTGTAGACGCCCAATTTTGAATCGAAACCGATGTTGTTCTTCGTACGAACAGGGAGAGTCATTGTGGGCGGCTCTCCTTTTACGATTCGATCGTACATTTCGCGAACAACATCATGCAATGCGGTCTTTGTTTCTTCAATGGATTTACGTTCAGCCATCAGTAATCACCTCCGAAAAGAGTTGTTTGCTTCGTATCACCGGNNGGAGTGGTTGGTTTGACCTCCACCGTCTCTGACTCAGGAGCAGTTTCTGTATCTTCTTCTCCATCTGTATCTTCACCAGGCGGTGGAGCGTTGAGAGCTTCTTCCTGGCGTCGAATTTCTTCCAAGAGCTTCTCGTCCATCTTTGTCGCACCAATCACTTCTTGTGAACCTCGATAAAACACGTCGGTTTCATTCCAGTCTCCCTTTTCAAGCCCATCAAGACTGTAGGTAATCACGGTACGAGAGCCTGGCTGCAGTGTTTCAAGTTTCCATGCCCATACGCCCATGGCTTCTTTGCGGCCACCGAGCTCGTTACCAATCATGGTCGCACCTTGACGTTCTGGCCAATTCACAAGCATTGTGTACGAACGTGCACGGGAGGTGTAATTGTAGAGGGTGATGTGGACATCCGTTTGCTTGGTTTCCTTATTCCATTTGGTCGTCGTTTCTGCAATGACTGCTGACATGATTTTGGTAATTGATCCAGAAAGATCAGGAACTGGTAATTCGAGCAATGCGGCAGATTTCTCAGCAATAGCAGGAATAATATCGTTGATGAGTTCGAATTTTTCCTTTGTCTTACCCATCTTTTTCTTCTTCTCCAAATGCTTACGGAGGCCACGCCCCATTTCGAGCATGGCTTTTCGTGCCTCTTCCATAACCGTATCGTTATCGGAAAGTGCCTCCTTCGCTTCCGATGTAAATTGGACATTGGTACTAGCTAGGTGAACAAGAATGGCTGCAGGACCTTTTGGAACACCTCGCCCTCCCGCTTGTTCTAACCCATATTGTCGCCAGTCAACGCTTTCAATGGCTTTGGTTAGCAAACAACCTCCTTGCTGATACATCAAAGGAACGCGATTGGCGAATCGTAAAATTTCAACAGGTTTGTCTGCTGCCATACCATCTCCAAAGATCAAACCGACTTCGACCTGGAATGGATTTCCTTGCGTTACGCTTGGTGCTCGAGTCATTGTTGTGACGAATTTTGAATCGATCGTCTTCGAGAGGCCTTTCTTGATGAGCAATTCTTCAATTGGTGACAAACACGATGTTGGTGGATTGAGCAATTTTACGGGTTTTCCTTTCAACAACCGCTCGCCTTGGAAAGCTTCGAGAAGCGCCCGGACCTGCTGAGGTGTAAGCGATTTCGGTTTCAATTTCTCTTCCAATTCTGAGACTTCGCACAGTTCTTTTGCGGCACGACCAGAAACGCCGGAAAACGTACGTCGAAGGAATGTCGTCATTCTCGATTCCGAAGATTCCGAACAAAGTCGCTGAAGCTGGCCCAATTCGATCCCATTTGGATGAGGTTTGATGGCTTCTACGCGTCCTGGAAGACGTTCCGTCACGCGTTGCCAGTGATGCTTTTCACCGTCAGGGTCGATGAAGAGTATGTCTGCATGAGGGTTGACGATGCTCGTCATTCGAAGGTATTGCCAAACCGATTGCCGACCACGTTGATATTTCGCCTTCATCTTGGTTTTGACCTTCAGGCCATGGGTTTTTTCTCCCCAATCAATCCGATCTTGGTTGGACTTGATGGCCTTGTTCTTTCTCGTATCTAAACCAATATCAACCGAAACCGCGGTTGCCTCTTTGGCAATCTTTGATTCGACGTGTGTTGGATCGCCAGTGGTCAGTTGCGAGTACATGACAACACCGGTAATTCCGATACCCTGCTGACCCCTAGATTGGCGAATAGCGTGGAATCGGGAACCGAACAGAAGTTGTCCAAACACTTTCTCAATACTAGCTCTAGGAATTCCTGGGCCATTGTCTTCAACTTCGAGTTGAAGGATGTCTTTCTTGTTGTCCAGTTTGGTGATCTTGACGACAATATTTGGTAGAATTCGCGCTTCTTCACAAGCGTCAAGTGCGTTGTCCACCGCCTCCTTTACCGCTGTAATGAGGGCCCGAGTCAATGTATCGAACCCAAGGAAATGTTTGTTCTTTTCAAAAAATTCTGAAATTGCGACTTGTTTTTGGTTCGCTGCCATCTTCTCTGCAATGCTCAATTCGACACATCCACCTCAGGTCCTCCTCCGTCCAAGACTTCGGGCCAGCAGGTAACAGCAGTCGATTGGCGAGGCTACTTCATATTTCGGACGAAATTGAAACGTAGAGGCAAAAATCCTCAATGTCCAATGCTTTCTGTTTTCCAAGATCGAATTGTCCCACTGAACGCACTCATCGCTACGGTGAGAGGGCTAGCGAGGTACAGTTTTCCAGGACCTGAGCGGCCTTGGAAATTTCTGTTAATGGCAGAAACGGTAACTTGGTCCGGCGTCATCGATACGCCCGGGCCTGCTCCGATGCAAGCGCCGCAACCAGGATCGATGAGTTTCACGCCAACATCGAGGAACAACTGGTGCCAACCCTTTGAAACAGCAACATCCTTGACAATCCCAGATCCGTATTGAATGTAAAAATCAACACCTTCCTTGACNGATAGGCCCTGNTCCTTNGCAGCTTGGCAGACTTGGGCATAGTATGCAATATCATCGATCTTCCCTGCAGTACACGACCCCCCGTATGCAATATCGATGGCTACATCACCGATTTCATCGATGTATGCGCCGTTGGTCGGGTCACTCGGAATGCCTTCGTCAGGATTTCCAGGATGTGCAACCATTGGTCGAATGGAAGACAAATCGATATGGTGAACGCCTCCATGATAGTGAGCACCTTCNTCNGGAGCNACGGCTCTTTGNCGCTGTTCGTCCATGTTCAGGTGAGGCATTTGNGCNTCCATCCAATCGTAGAGAATGTCATCTGCTTCACAGATACCGGTTCGAGCCGAACACTCTGTTGCCATGTTGCACAGTGTAGCACGCTCGTCAGCAGACAACGACTGAAGACCAGGTCCGCCGAATTCCATTGAGCGATTCAAGGTTAATTCCTTGCGAGCATGATCTGCGAGAATGTGAAGAATAACGTCCTTGGCCGTACATCCTTCATTGAGCGACCCTGACAATTCAAAACGAATGGATTCAGGAACCTTGACAAACGTGAATCCTGCAGAAACAAGGTTGGCATATTCGGTGGCTCCTACGCCCCATGTGAGTGCATTTGACGCACCACCCATGCAGGTGTGTGAGTCCGTTGCTTGAATGAAATCGGAGACTTCGATGAACTCCTCGCGTGCTACTTGATGGCAGATACCGGGTGATACTCCGTNGACTGCTGAGTAATCACGCACTCCAGTATGAGCTTGGAAGACCTTCTGCAACTCACGTAGGGTCTCGACTTTGTGCATGAACGGCACAAATTTTGGATTGTGATGTGCATACAAAAGGTGGTCTTCAAAGACGCCAAACTTTTGCGGATTTGTTAACTGGTAATCCTCTCCATATGTTTCCTGAAGGAATGTGTGGACTTGCGCCGTAGTAAATTCGTGGGAATAGCCACCTTGGACCTGAGCAATCACCGGATCNTCAGGCNTNACACAAGCGCCTTCTGGCTGACCGACGAGATTTCGTGCGATGATTTTCTCAGCCATCGTCATTGGGTGTTGTTCCGTTGAGAGTTTAGGTAATTCGATTTCATGATTGCTGAGGCGCTTGGAAAATTCGAACAGACCGCCAGACTCGAGGATGAGTGCTGTAACGTCATCGTATTGTGACGTGAACTCGCTCAATGGCAAGGATTCACCGTTTTGCAATCGCTCCAACATTGCGTGGTCGCCCATGAGTTGACCGAGGTTGATGTTGTTTCGTTCGTGAATCGGAGCGAACGAAGCTGCAATTACGATTCGGATACCCGCCCATCGTTCGCACTGTGCTGCCGTTTCACGACTGGAACCAGTACCTTTCCTCTGACCGGAAACAATCACTTCGAAATTTCCGTTAATCAATGCGTTCTCGTTGAACACGCGAAGTCCATTCTGCATCAATCCAGCATATGCGTTTTTTGCAATCATGGCAGGTTCGTGATCAAAACAAACCCATGCTGGCGTCATGACATCGGTATTGATGTCATCGAGGAGATCCTCCACGCGTAAATCTTCCATACGCAAATCGAGACCATCGTACAATTGCTGACGAATCAAATCGAGGTCTTTGGTGAGGAAGAGAACCCGCTTACCGGGTGCGAGCGAAATCGAATCTGGCATTCCCTGCATCTTCATCCCCAATCTNCTCANAAGCCATTGAGGTTTAACCGATTCGCTGTCCCACTCTCATACTCCACAAAAATAAGGAACAATAAGGTTTAAAAACACCATACCAATCGTTGATATATCTATTTCTCAATGTTCATGAGGTGAGATAGTATGGATGATCAGCAAGTTGAAGATATTGTAAAATGCCCAGAATGTGGCGGACGAAGCCTAACGAGAGACGAAACCCGCGGAGAAGTCACCTGTGACGACTGCGGACTTGTCTTGGAAGACAACGTAATCGATCAGGGTGCAGAATGGCGAGTGTTCTCACCTGAGCAAGGCGATCAAAGGGCTCGTACTGGCGCCCCAATGACGGTCATGCTTCACGATAAGGGTCTCTCGACCGATATCGATTGGCAAAACAAGGATTACTCTGGAAAAACCATCAATTCTCGTTATCGATCTCAATTTTACCGAATGCGAAAGTGGCAGAAGCGCAGTCGAGTTAGCAACGCGACAGAGCGTAATCTTGCTATGGCGTTGGCTGAACTTGATCGAATGGCAAGCCGCCTTGAATTGCCAAAGACCGTTCGTGAAGCAGCTGCTGTTAACTACAAGAAAGCCGTCGATAAGCGTCTCATTCGCGGACGATCGATTGAAGGCGTAGCCGCAGCATCACTCTATGCTGCATGCCGCCAATGTGGTGTCCCTCGAACACTCGATGAAATCGGCCAAGCATCCCGAACCGGACGAAAGGAAATTGGACGTACATACCGTTTCATGGTTCGTGAATTGAAGATGAAAATCATGCCAACCGGGCCTGAAGATTACATCTCTCGATTCTGCTCCGGTCTAGGGCTGGATTCTGAAGTCGAAGCAAAGGCCTACGAATTGATCAAGGCTGCTCAAGAAAAGGAACTGACCAGCGGTCGTGGACCAACCGGTATCGCGGCTTCGATTATTTACATTGCATCCGTTCTTTGCGGAAAGCGTCGCACACAACGAGAAGTTGCTGAAGTCGCTGGTGTTACCGAAGTTACCATCCGTAACCGGTACAAGGAACTGATTCAGAACCTCAACATTGAATTGGACATTTGAGGAAAGGAGGGTTCTTCATGAGCAAGAGCCGTGATACGATTGCGAAAGCAACGTTTGAGGTTGTTGCTACCAAGTTGGTTCAAGCACTCGAGGATGGGACCAAAGTATGGCCTCTCCCTCCTCCCCCCATCACGGACCCGGATTTCCCTCCGCGAAGTCCAGAACGCGATCAAGATTTGATTTCTCAAGGTCTCTCCATGTTGCATGCTGATGTTGGCATGTTCGATCGGCACCTTTCGACGATTGTCGATCTCATCGTGCCGCACCGAATGAATTTGAGCGATGATCCGTTCGAAGTTCACCAAAAATGGTTGGGGCGCCGTACCGATGATGTGGCACAACGTATGCTGTTCTGCATAGCAACCGATTGGTTGGCTCAAGCGTTTGACCCGAGCGCTCCGAACACCGATCGGTGGTGGCTTGCCGTTGCACTCGTCAATGGGCTTGCATCGACTCCATACGGTCAACCTGTTCACCAAGGCTACCATTTGGTCGAATCCATNGCGTTAGCTGAACGCCCTGGTACGTGGCATACACAACCCGAAGATGGGCCACAGAACATGGGATGGAATCCGAACGCTGTCGTCCCTAGGACGACATCGGTGGTTGCGCATGATGCGGGCGTCGAGGCTGCTACATGGCTTCTGGATTGTTTGGAAAACGATGAACTAGAACGTCGATTGTTGCTGATGGAATGGGTCAAACTTCTCCTTGAACGACCTGCGTTGATTGAACCACTCGGATTGGTCGATATTCTTGTCCGTAGAGCTGAAGACGTTCACGAGGAAGTTGCTTCCAAGGTCATTCTCTGTCTTGCACGACTCCTCGAGTACGATCAGGAACAAGGGCTTCACGTTGCGAAGATTCTACACGGGCGTGAAGAATTGCTCCTTCGACGTGGCATGGCAGATGTTTTGACACGCATTTTCCGACGAACTGGTTGGGAAGCCGTACCGTTCCTTGATGAGATGTTGAAGGATGAGGATGAAAGCGTTCTTGCAGCAGCCTCTGCTACGGTTGGTGATTTGAAATTCCTCGATGAAGACGTTTGGGCAGACCGTCTTGCTTCTTTGCTTGAGCATGACGTTCCTATCGTCCGAAGGAACATCGTACTCAGCCTACGCGATTATGTTGAGGCTTATCCAGACGATGTTCGAGAGATCATCCCATCCTTATGGAACGATGGTGATGAAGTCGTTCAAATCCGTCTGAGAGAATTGCTCATGCGTATGGATGAAATCCATCCACAGCGTTTTGCGAAGCATCTCCCACTGCTCAAACCTGAGCGACTTGAAGCACTTTGGATGACCATGGATGCTCGCCGTCAAGGACGAAGCCAATTGTGGAAAGACTGGTTGTCCAACGATGGGCCACTACCCGAATCCATCGCTCCGGTTCATGATATCCATCAAAGCACTGGCGAAGCTCCTGAGGAATTGCCCGAACTCGATGATGCACTCAACATGTTGGATGACACGCTCGGTTTCATCGATTAGATGTTTCATCAGCAATGCGACACGCTGATAATGGGTGCAGTGCGAATTGTCACCATGAGAACGCAAGCCATTGGCCTCATACTTCTCCTCATTCTTGCATTTCCATTGCAATCGGTTACCGCTGAAGAAGATGATGAGACCTTGGAAGCGCGTGAAAC